>JAEEGL015169215.1_pt1 | contig 29424 bp, 26 predicted proteins | sample 9134231 | NCBI WGS metagenome assembly JAEEGL01 (sample SAMN16246548, study PRJNA631951) | gut metagenome | biome: gut microbiome; feature: rumen; material: fiber-attached | host: Bos | place: Iran: Karaj | collected 2018-10
GGTCCCGCCTCGATGCTCTCTCTCTGTTCCTTGTTATAAGGTTCCTTGCCCCGCGCGGCATCACGCCGCGCCGGTATTGTGCTGGCCTCAGACTATCAAAGAACTCCACTCCCGAAATCCCCCCTGTCAACCCCTCTTCCCCTCGGAATTGGATTGCAAAAATACGACCTTTTTTGATACTGGCAATCAAAAAATTCAATTATTTTTGATAAAATATTATATTTGTTTGTTAATCAATTATATAAAAAAAACAAAAACTTATAAAAATGTCAATCAAGAACAAAATCATCCTTTTCAGAGCGGTCGGAGTGCTATTATATTAATAAGGTATTGAAAAATTCAAGAATGCTGATAAGTCGAAAAAGGAGAAAAGAAGTAGTTGTTGGCTGAAAAACCGAAAATGGGGTAGAGGTCATTTTCAGACCATCTGAGCATGTTTGCATTTGGGTTGGGAGTGGAGGTGTTTTGGGCGAGAAAAACGTAAAATTCGCAATGTTCAGTATTGAGAATCTTTCCAATGTTGATTATTTACACAAGTAAATAAATTTCATATAAATAACAGATAATCAAAACATTGTTTGATAAATTCATATCTGTAAAATTTACATAAATAAACATTGTTGAATTGTGATGTTGTAAAATAAAGCATTATTATTCACAAAATTAAATTATATTATTGATTATCAATAGTATAGTTGTTTTTATTTGAAGTAAAATATGAGATATTTGTATTTATCTGTTGGTGTTTTGATTATTGATTGAATTATTTATTAAATAGTTGAAAAATAACTATTTAAATAGTTTACTATGAAGTGAAATTCCAATATGTTAGAAATGAAATAGAAGTTTACAAAAATAAATTCCAAAGATTTGTGTTTTGTAACTCACAATTGTTTACTTTTGTCAATCGAAAACATGGAGAAAATTGAAAATTTGAGGAGTTTGCTATTATGAAAACTGAAGAAATGAAAGATCGGATTGCGCACATCATTCGCGCAAAAAACCTGACCGCAGCCGACTTTGCAATGCGTTTGGGTATTCAACCTTCAAACATCTCACATCTTTTGTCGGGTCGAAACAATCCGAGTTTGGATTTTGTGAAGAAACTCAAAGAAACGTTTCCCGAATACAATTTGGACTGGATTGTGTTTGGCACTGGAGCGATGACGGTATCGGAGCCTTTTGAACCTGTTCCACAAGTTGAAATTCCGAAGGATGCTCCTATTGAGGGTACGCTTTTCACTTCTTTGGATACCCATGAATCTAAGGAAATATCGGCTTCATTGGCGAATCGCTCAAAGCTGAAACACCTTATTTTGGTCTATGATGACAATAGTTTTGAGGTTCTGTCGCCACGATGAGCCTTTTCTATTAATTAATTAGGTGTCGAATCGGAAAAAAGTGTAATTTTGCAAGTTTTTATTGAAGTTATGCCACAAGACGCTTTTTTTGAACGCTTTGATGCTGTAATTCAGTCACCTAAACGAATAGTTTTGGCTTGCCATGTCAATCCTGACGGCGATGCCATTGGTTCTGTATTGGCCATGTCGGAGTTCCTGAAAAGGAAGGGACATGAGACTAAAATGTTGGTAGCCAACGATTTCCCTGACTTTTTGCATTGGATGCCTGGCTCACAGGATTTTCTCATTTTCGAGAAGGATGGTGAAGCCTGCAAAGAAGCAATCGCTGAATCCGAAGTGATTATAATGTTGGATTTCAACAACTTGGCTCGTAGTGGAATTTTGCATAATGAAATTGGGAAGACGCGTTGTCCTCGTGTTTTGATTGACCATCATCGTGACGCTGACTTGAGCCAGTTTTATTGCGCCTATTCAGATTCCTGTGTTTCAAGTGCTTCCGAAATCGTTACGGAGATTATTCTGCACTATGGCAAGAGCCATTTCACTGAGAGCATTGCCACAAATTTGTTGGTGGGCATGATGACAGATACTGGCTCGTTTGCCCATTCCTTGTATCATTCGCGCACTTTCGAGTTGTGCGGCCTGCTGGTGGAGCGTTCCATTCCGTATAATCTTATCCATCAGTTGGTTTACGATACGATGTCGGAAAACCGCCTGCGTCTTTTGGGTTATTCCATCAGCAGCAGGATGGAGGTGCTTGAAGACTATTCAACAGCCATTATTGCGTTGAATAAGAGCGACTTGGAACAGTTTGACTACCATACGGGCGATACTGAAGGCGTGGTGAATTTCCCGCTGTCGATGAAGAAAATCAGGATGTCGGTGTTGGTGACTGAGCGACAGGATCAAATTCGGCTGTCGTTCCGATCGAAGAGCGATTTTTCGGTGCATGAGTTGGCACAAAAGCATTTCAAGGGTGGCGGACATACCAATGCTGCCGGAGGCACCTTGAATTGTTCGTTTGACGAAGCTGTCAAGCAATTGAAAGCGGTGTTGCCTGAATATCAAGAATTGTTAAACAAGAAGGAATGAAGTGTGTTTGTAAATATCTGATAATGTTATTGTTGCTCGCTTTTTTTTCATGTGGTGGAAAACCTTCCGGGCAATCGGTAAACGTTTCAAAAAGCGACATGAAAAGCAGCATGGAGAAGGCCAACCGCTATTTGCTAAACGAGGAAGAGGAAGATATTGAGAACTATATCAAAAGGCACGGCTTGTCCATGACCTCGACAGGAACAGGGATGAGGTATCAGATTCTGGAACAAGGTTCCGGCCCATTGATTGAGAAGGGGCAGAGCGTCTGTCTTGAATATGTGTTGCATAATATTGCTGGAGAATTGATTTATTCATCTGATAATGATGGTGTTAAAGAATTTGTTGTTGGGAATGGAAGCGTTGAGTCGGGTCTTGATGAAGCCATGACTTACTTGCATCGAGGAGATGTGGCCAAACTCATCATTCCGTTCCATTTGGGCTATGGCCTTCATGGCGACGATGATAGGATTCCCGAATACGCAACATTGGTTTATACGATTAAAGTAATAGATAATCAATAAGTTATGAAGAGAAAAAGTGTATTGTTTGTTTCTGCTTGCCTGATGGCGATGATGATGCTTTCGGCTTGCACCCAGAAGTTTCCGGGCTACAAGAAAACCCAGAGCGGCTTGTATTACAAGTTCCATAGCCACAATCAGGCGGCCATTCAGCCTCATTTGACTGATTTTATGAAGGTCGCGATGACGTGCTATTTGCATGATTCCTTGTTTTTTGACTGGCAAGGCTCTCAGCATGAGGTGTTTACACAATTGCGTGAACCATTTTTTGCCGGTGACCTTCAGGAAGCATATTCCATGATGCATGTGGGCGACTCTGCTTCGTTTTACGTGAAAGCGGATTCGATTGCGATACTTTATTACGAGCAAGACCCTCAAACGGTAGGATTAAAAGCCGAGGATTATTTCCGTTATGAGGTGAAACTCGTTGAGGTTCAGACTGAAGAGGAATTCCAGTCGAGCCTCGAGAAGATGAAAGAGTCGATGATGGAGGCTTCAAGGAAGGCTTTGGCAGAGTATGTTGCGGCAAACAATATCACGGTAACGCCTGAATCTTCAGGTATTTATATCATCACCAAAGAGCAAGGCAAGGGTCGCTGTCCGGTGAAGGGCGAAAAGGTTGAACTCGATTTTTCGGCCACTTTGCTAAACGGGCAGTCGGTGGGTTCCACATTCGACAGTCCCGAAAAGTTCTCTTTCGTCTTGGGCGAGGGCTTTACCATACAAGGTTGGGAAGAGATTGTTCCCAAGATGCACCTTGGCGAGCGCATTACGGCCATCATCCCGTTTGACATGGCTTATGGCGAACATTCCGTTGGTTCCATTCCCGCCTATGCCAACTTGGTTTATGACATCAAGTTGCTGAAAATCACGACGGAAAAGGAATTGCAGAAACAGGCTGAAGAAGCGATGAAAGCCTTGAAGGCTGATTCAGAAAAAGAGTTTTGGGAATACCTGAAAACCAATAACATAACAGATTACACCGCCTCGGGTCTTTTCTATTCCAAGTCGGTGACCACCGAAGGCGTGTCTCCAAAAGTCGGGCAAACGGCTCAAATCAGGTTTGTGGCAACCTACCTTAACGGTACGCCGTTGGGCGACTCTGACCAATTGGGCGGACGTTATGACGTGGAGTTTGGCAAAGGCATGGTGTTGAGAGGTTTGGAGGAAGGCATCGGCCTGATGCGGGTGGGCGAGAAGGCTCGCTTGGTCTTGCCTTATACTTTGGCATACGGCGAGAATCCCTATGGCAACATTCCAGCGTATTCCAACCTTGTCTTTGACGTTGAATTAATTGACATAATCGATAGTAAACAATAATCAATCAACAATTTAATTACACTAAAAATGAAAAAAAGCATCGTAACGATGGCCGCATTGGCCATGCTGATGGCAGGCACCATGAGTGCTTGCGGCGAGAAGAATCCGAATTCGGGATTCCAAAAGTCAAAAAACGGACTGTTTTATCAGTTCTTCAACAAGAATGAAGGCAATCTGCCCCAGTTGGGCGATTTGCTTGAATTGAGCATCGGTTGCAAGGTGAACGACACAACCGTCATCATTCCGGTCATGGAAAACATCATGCAATTGCAGGAATCGCAGTTTGCCGGCGACCTCTTCGAAGGTCTTGCCATGATGCACAAGGGCGATTCGGCCGCTTTCATCGTGGACATCGACTCCACGTTCAAGAAATTGATGGGTCAACCCCAGTTGCCCGAAGGGTTCTCATCTTCTGACGAGATGCGTTTCAATGTTCGCCTGGACGATTTCTATCCTGAAAGCGAGTATGCCAAGCGCATGGCCGTGAAAGCCAAGAAAGCCAGCGAAGAACGCATTGCCAAGATGAAGGAAGACCATCCTGAAGAAACCGCAAACGCCGCGCAGCAATTGACTGATTATCTGAATGATAATAAGATTGTTGTGGAGCCTACCGCTTCGGGTCTTTGCTATGTGATGACCACCGAAGGCAATGGCGAGAAGCCTCAAGTTGGCCAAATGGTGAAGGTGCATTATACGGGCAAACTGCTCGACGGAACTGTTTTCGATTCGTCGGTTGAGAGAGGCCAGCCCTTCCAATTCCCCTTGGGTGTCGGTCAGGTGATTCCCGGCTGGGACGAAGGCATCCAACTGATGTCGAAAGGCGAGAAAGGCGTGCTTTACATTCCTTATTACCTTGCCTATGGCGACAGGGCTGCCGGTGACAAGATTGTTCCGTTCTCGAACTTGATGTTTGAAGTGGAACTCATTGATTTTGAAGACATGCACTAATGAAAAAGTGGAGTAAACTGGCATTGGTTCTCTCGTTGGGCCTAATGATGGTTTCGTGCGGTAAGGATTCCATCTACAAGGGCTTTCAGCGTATGGAGAACGGTGCTTACATGAAGTTTTATAGCAAGGGCGACTCGGAGGTGATGCCTCGTTTGGACGACGAGGCCACCTTTGAGATGGCTCAGTATTTCAATGATTCCTTGCTGTTTACGACCTTTGGCAATGAGCCAATGAGGATTGTGCTGAAAAAGGCTGATTTCCAAGGGGATGTCAGTGACGGACTGCAAATGATGCATGTCGGTGACTCGGCTCGTCTTGTGGTGTTGGCTGATTCGGTGCTTATTACGATGTTGGGAATGGAGGAAGTTCCCGCCGAATATGTAGGGAAACCCATCTATTACGATTTGAAACTCCTTTCCGTGAAATCGTCGGAAGTGCTCGCAGCAGAACGCAAAGCCTTGCTGGACATCCTGAAAGGCGAAGAAAATGCCTTCCTGACTCCTTTGAGGGACGATAGCAAAAACACGCAGACGGAATCGGGACTTATCATCTTGGAAAAGAGCGGCAAAGGCAAGCCGGCGAAGATGGGTGAGTATGTCGATTTCGATTTCACGATGTGTAATCCCAAGGGAGACACCATTATGAATTCGTTTGGTATTGAGGCTGTTGAGATGCAGTATGGCGAAGAGTTCATTTGCGAAGGCTTCGCTGAGGCTTTGGGCTTGGTGCCTGCGGGTGGTTTGATGCGTTTCGTGATTCCTTCCGAACTGGCTTTCGACAGTGCTGGCTATGAGCATTATATCCAACCATTTACGCCTTTGGTTGTTCTGCTGAGGATGAACAGCGTGATGGACAAGGAAACTTACGAAAAAAGGCAAGCCGAACTTGAGGCCAAGAAAGAAGCCGAACTTGAACGACTGATGTCGATGGAAAGCAAGGTGATGGAAGATTACATCAAAGCAAATGGCATTTCCGAAACGCCAACGGAATCAGGACTTTACATCATCAGAAAGGAAGAAGGCAAAGGCGATTTGGCCAAATGGGGTGACCATGTGGCGGTGCATTACATCCTGAGCAACCTGAAAGGCGACGAGATTGAGTCGAGTTATGAATACGAGCAGCCTTTTGAGTTCCGCATCGGAAACAATGAGATGATTCCCGCCATTGAGGAGGCCGTGATGACTATGGCTTCGGGCGCGAAGGTCACCTTGATTACCCCGTCGGAACTGGCATTCGGCGAGTTTGCTATTGATGACGAACTTTTGCCGCCCTATTCTCCGATGAAGATTGAGTTGGAGTTGGTTGAAATCAAGTAAACTATTTCTTATTGAATGAAAAATGCCGCTTTTGGGCGGCATTTTTTATTGTTGAATGATAAGAGATTATCTGCTTCCTTTGAGTTTATGCCACAACTTGGTGGTTTTTATGCTTTTATATAGTTTTGAAGTTTTCATGTTATAGATTGTTCTATGACGCTCATAGGCAAAAAAGCATTTGGCAAATTTCCAATCTTTGAATTGGCGTGCCATATTAAGGAGAAAAACAGGTCTATGTTTGTTTGCCTTGTACTTGAAAGTAATTTGCGATGATGATTTTGAATTTGTATATCTCCATCCATTATGGTAATATAATCTGTAAACCATTGCTGCCGCACTTACCATTCGATATGATAGAAAATCATCCATGAACTGGGTTTTGAAATCGAATTTTTCAATTTGGTATAGATAACCAAATCTATTAAAATGAGAATCCAATTCGTCATCAATATCATTTATTAAATCATATAAATAATCTTTTGTGTTTTTTGGGTACAATTCATGGGTCAAAAGTTTTCCAAATCGTTCATAAAACTGATTTCTAAAATCTTCATTTCCAAATAGTTTTGTAAACACTAATGTTGAAGCATCTTTATTCTCTTTGTGATATAGCGTACTTGCCAACATATTGGGATATTCGGACATTGTACAATCTCCATCAAAGAAAATCCATCTCCATTTTCCATCGTTAGCCTGCCAGCAACGCATGTTGTTGTTTGGCCAGTCGCTATTGGCAGTAAACAATTGGAAACAATAATAGTCGATAAAGCACTCTATATCAATTAATTGTTGAGCTTTTATGTATTCTTCCGTTTTGGAAAGGTCGGCATGCAAAAACCATTTCATCATATTAATGAAACTTTCGTTGTTTCCACAACTTGGGATGCCCGACCATGATTCGATGATATTGATGTTTTCCTTGTTGAGTCCAAAATGATCGGCTATATAACGTTCATTGGGTCGCTCTTTTAAGAAATACAGCCCCCAATATTCTCCATTCAGGAAAACAACGACGGGTCGTGATTGTGGTGTCTCAAAATTAAGAGATTGGGCAATTTGCGTACAGACATGGTCACTAATCAATCCGCTTCTCATAGGTTTAAACACCAAGTTCTTATAACTTAGGATATTATTGTCCTTGAAGAATTTGTAATAAAAACGTTTTTGACCATATTCTTTACGGGCGTAGATTTTCATTCCTTTTTGTTTGCCTTCTCTTGAAATGCATCCGTGCATTCGCAGCCCAGCCAATTGGTTGATGCCGCTGTTGTCGTGTTCGTAAAATTCTATGTTGCAGAGCCTTTCCCAATCTCTTCCGTGCTGAAAACAATTGCTGTGGGCACCGCCTTGTAAATAGATGCCTTCTTCATAGCCGAACAGTGCAGTTGAGTCGGCGCATAGCGAAACGACAGGCAAGTCGGTTGGATAATCATCGAGCGATTTGATGAAATAAGAGTTAGTGGTCGTGGTACCGACGCGGTTGCCCTTCGAATCGAAGGCGGCAGCGCGGATAATGATGCACTTTTGCACAGATTCAGGAACAAACCATGCGGAATCAGGACAAGTTTGTACGGTGTAAATGTTTGAGTTTGAATATAGATTTTGGTCCAAAAACAATGGTTGACTATATTCTGCATCCTTGATGGTAGGTGTATTTCCATTCAGGGTGTAATGAATGACAAGGTTTTCAGGACAAGATAAGGCGAGACCGAAAGAAGTGTCGTAAAAGCCGCCTTGAGTTGAGAAGGATACAAGGGTATCATTGTTGATTGCGTAAGAAGTAACCGCAAAAAGCAGGAAAAACAATGTCAATTGAAGCCTTTGAATGTATGGTTTCATTTGATAGTCTCAGAATTAAATCCCTCTTTATCAGCATAATAAACATCAATCGAAGCAATCAATGCAGCAAGGCTCCATACGGGGATGGCTAATTTGTCGGTGTCCATGAAGTTGTTGAGGAAACCGTGGACAAAATAACTGATGAAGGCGAGGGTGGCTCCCAACACTAACACCTTGGCTTTCTTGTTCTTGCAACGGCTGTAGGTTTTGATGCCGCAATACACCGTTACGATGACAAAGGTCAGCACGAGGAGCGAGCCTACCAAGCCCTGCTCCGCCAACGGGCCGAAATACTCGGAGTGGGCATTGCCGCCATCGCCGGCGTTGGTGCTGATGATGGTCTTCTCCTTCGACATTTGGAAGGGGGCATAAACAAATTGGTAAGTTCCAGGCCCCCAGCCAAATACAGGCCGCTCGTTGAACAATCGGAAAGCCGACTGCCAGCGGTTGATGCGTTCCAAATTGGAGGCATCGGTGGAGATATTGGTGATGGATTGGATGTTCTCAACAAGGTCGCCGGAAGCGTCTTGGTTGTTCTTTTCCAAAGTGTCGATGATTTGGTTTTGGAAAGTGAAAAACAGCCCTACCAAAATGACCAAAATGGTGGCAATCCAGCGGAACTTGATCTTTAGCAATACGCAGAACAAGACACCCAAGGCGGCAATCATGCTAATCCAAGCCGCGCGGCAGTTGGAGAGCGTTAGTGCGACGCTCAGCAAAACGACTACACCTATAATGATAAGTTTCCTCGATTTCTTGATGTCGGGCAGGAAAACATAGGTCAGGGCAAGGATGAGATAGATGGCCAAGGCCGCGCCGTAGGCCGTGTGGTCGTTATAGAAAGGCGACATCACCCAGTGCGCCGAGTCGCCGTCGAAACCGTATTGCGCATGGTGGACGATGGTGAAAACGCACACGATGCACAGCGCGGCGATGTAAAGCCAAATGAAACGATGGATGTTTTTCGGTTCCCTGAAGAGCAAGGCGCAAAGGAAGAAACCCGGAACGACAAACCACAGTCTTGAGGCGATGAACTTCAGCGACACCACGGGCATTTCGCTCGTGATGGTGGTGACCAACATCCAAGCGAACATGCAATAGATGACGATGGCGATGGGATGCTGCGAGATACGCTTGTCGTATCGGCCATCGTATAGCATTTTGGCGATGAAAAGCACCAAAATACCCATTAGTAGCGGTTCGGCGGGCAGCGAAATGGCCAAACCCGCATCCAAGGAATCCAAATTGATGGAAAGAGGCACGGTGAAAGCCGTGAGCAACAGCACTTTATCCAACGAGAAGATGTAGAGCAGCAAAACGCCAAGCACAACGGGCAGGGCAAAAAAGAGGTAGGTGTTCTTTTTTACCACAAGGAACAGCCCAACGGCCACGAAAAGTGCCGCAATCAGGTAAAGCCAGGCTATTTTCGCTTTTTTCTCCACAACTTACTTTGTTTCGGGAACGAAACGCTTCCGGTTCTCGATGATGAAGATGACAACGATGGAAAGCAACAAAGCCCCCAAGCCACTCAAAGCGACCACCACCCAGCGTACGGGGAAGGATTTCTTGTCGGCGGGGAAGGGTTCGGTGATGATGTTGGAATAAGTGAGGTTGGAGTTGTAGAAACGCAGGTTCTGCTCGTAGTCTCTTTTGATGAGCGAATAGGTGTTGGCTTCGGCAATGATTTTGGTTTCCAAATCGACGGCATCGGCACCGTATTGTTCAAGGTTTTGCTTGAGTTCGTTGGCCTTGTTGGAGCCGTTGATGAAGCCGCGCGTCACTTCGCGGAGTTGGCCGGAATAGTTGAGCACGCCGTAATTGGTGGCGAGGTCGGTAAGGTTCTGCTTAAGCGAATCAATGTCGCGTTGCTTCATTTTGAGTTGCATGTCGTACATGTCAACCACTTCGCCAACTTTCTGTTTATGAAGGTTGTGCACCTTTTGGTCATAAAATTTGAGAATATCGTTGGCGATGTTGCAAGCCACAAAGGGGTCTTTGTCCATGACGGTGATGCTGATGGCCTCGTAAGGCGTTTTGCCAATCTTGATTTTGCTGCGATACTCGTTAATCATATAGGTCTTGGCAAACTTGTAGTTCCTATCGATTTTGTAGTCGGTCCACAGGTCGTGTTTCTCGATGATGGAGTCCATGATTGACCTTGAATTGATGATTTCGAGCATTTGTTCGGTCTCGCTTTCATCGGAATAGGGGCTGATGTTGGCGGGATAGGCCACGGCCACCGACTTGTAGAGCGGGGTGATGAACATGGAACTTGAGAAAATGGCGCCGCAAATGGCCGCAGCCAAAGTGATGATGATGATGTGCCATTTCCATTTCAGGATGAGTTGCACCAAAGAAAGATTGTTGAAATTGTTATCCATTGTTGTTTGTGTTATTTTCCGATTGATGTTGAAAGGGTTGGTAAATGAGGCTAATTCATTTGTTTTCTTTGTTTTGCGGGGTTTTGGCGACCGAATTTTTCTCGGCCTCCCGACGAAAAAAGTCTTTCGAGCGGTCGTAAAACACGATGCAGAAAATGAGCAACAGGAAGGTGCTCAAAACGGTGACTACCACGATAATCCATCGAATGGGGTAACTCTTGCGCTCGGCTTGGAACGCCGAAGTGACCACAAATTTATGGGGAATGTCTTGCGTGGCGTCCATCTTGGCTTCCTCATATTTCGACTTGACCAACGAAAGTTGAAGGCGGTCGTTGTCCAAACGCTCATTGATAGCGTATGACGCGCCGCCGTATTCTGCCAAAATGTCTAATTGTTTCTGTATGTTATTGATTCCTTGAGTGTTGCCTTTGCCCAATTCAACAGCCATTTGCTGGCTGAGCATTTCCACTTGCGACTCATAATCGAACACACCCAATTTGCGCAAGGTGTTCAGCGAGTCTTCCAATTGGTGCATTTCGTTCCAGAGGTTGTTGTATTCTTCCTCCACCAATCGGAAAGCCTTCACAGCCACTTCCTTCTGCATTTGGTTCATGGTGCTGTCGAAGATTTCCGCGATTTCGTTGGCGATGCGGGCTGAAAGTGCAGCGTCAGAATCCAAAACGGTGATTTTCACCGCATTATATTCCGTGCGTCGGAATTTGATGCGAGCGTCGTACAATTTGTTGAGTTTCGTGTAAGGATACTTGCTGTCGGGCTTGATGTTGTAGTGCTCCATCAGGTTGAAGCGACTGATGACCTTGTCGCGCACACGGTTCGAGTTCAGCACTTGCAGCATCTGTTCAGTTTGCTCGTCCTCGCCGAAGTTCATGATGTCCTTTTCCGATTGATAAGTGGTGCTAATCAGCACTTTGGAGATGGAGTTGCTGGAGGTGGGGTAGATGATTGTGGTGGATTTGAAAAGGGGGGTGATGAAGAAGGGTGCGCTGAAAATCACGGCGCAGAGGGCGGCCACCGCCAAAATGATGAGGATGGGTTTCCTATATTCCACCAAAAGTTTGCATAAGTATTTGGAATTGTATGTGTTATGTTGCTGTTCTTCCATAGAATGTGTGAAATAAGTCGTCAAAAATAGGGAATTCCCCTGAAATGGCAATGAAAAATGTCAATTTAGGCCTTTTTTTCGTGTGGAATGACGAGGCTGACAATCTCCTTGAGGCTCAACAAGCGGGTGAGGAAGATGGCTCCGCAATTGATGACAAACGCGATGGCGAACCCAATTATCCAATTGACGTTCAATTGTTTGATAAGCAAAGTAACCACGACAACCGAGGCAAGGAAAACAAGAATGTGAAGCCAATAACGCCCATTGATTTCCAGCTTCAGGATGCGTTTGGCGAGCAGGTATTGCAAGAAAGCGGTTAAGGTTTGCACGCAAAGGCTGGTGCAGGCCGCTCCCACCGCCTTGAATCGCGGTATGACGATGAGATTCAGCAAGATATTGATGATTACGCCCGCAGCCGCCACGAGGTTGAGTTGCTTCAAACTGCCGTTGGCCGTGAGCAGTGTGCCGAAAACGTATGTTGTTGAAAGACAGAAGAAACTGCCCATCAACAAAGGGAACACGTTGGCATATTGCCCGATGCGCAAGAGGTAGGCAGCTTCGGTTTCTGCTTCTTCGGGATTATACATCATTTGCATGATTTCTTGACGATAGAAAACGCACATTATCAGCACGATACCCGCCATTGCCACGATGACATTGAACGAAGTCTTGACCAAGTTGTTCAAATCCGTTTTGTTTTTCAAAGTGGCGGCAAACATGGGCAAGAGCATGATTGCGAAGAGGTTGGAGATGTTGTTGCCCGCGTCGAAGAGGCGATAGGCACGGCTGTAGATGCCGGCTTGCACGCCCTTGTCGTCCAATAGCCTTTCCAAAAGGACAGGTTCGATGCGGCTATAGACGCTCATCAGCAGCACGAGCAAGGCAAAGGGCAAACTCTGTCGCAATATCTCCTTGAAAAACTGGAAGTTAATCCTGAAACTGAGGCTTTCGGCATGGCGCAAAACGACGGTCAAGGCGAAAACGAGGGTGACAATGTAGGCCATGGTTTGGGCCTGCAAATACCAAATGACGTTGAACTTTTCCTTCGGGAACCAGCCGCTCCACAGCACGAGGCACATCAAGACAATGGCCAAAACGCGGTCGAAGACGCTCAAAATGCTGTCTTGCTTGAACAAAAGCAAGCCTTGTATGTTCGACCTTAAATATAAGATGAACGACAACAGGATTTGGTTCAGTCCGCACCAGAACAATAGTTTGAGTTTCAGGCCTTCGTTGTAGCCGACGAAATAGCCCACGACGAAGATGACGAGGGCATAAAGCAGTCCCAGCAGCAGCTTGATTTCGGTGAGGCCTCCGAATTGTTTCGAAAGGTTTTTGGGGTCTTGCGCGACAGCGCGGCTATTGAAGTTGGTGATGCCGAGGTCGAGCAATATATAAAATAGGTAGGAAAAGTTGAAGATGGCTTGATAGGTGCCGTAGGAGGCGTCGCCGAGCAGGTTTTGCACCTCGCGGTCGATGCCGAGAATCCAGAACGGCTTCACCAACAAGTTGAGAAACAGCAGGAAAATGATATTTTTTATGAAGCGGTTTTGCATGTCCGGTCAGTTTATATCGTCAGACAGCAGTCTTTTCAGGTCCTCGATGTCGGGCAGGGCCTTGCGGAGGTTTTCGGGCATGTCGTCAGAGGTTTTGTAGGTGGCCACGCCCATAGGCGTATCATATTTTTGTATCACAAATTCAACATACGCTTTATTCATTTCGCGGCACAGAATAATACCTATTGAAGGGTTTTCATTCTTTTTGCGTATGTCAGTATCAAGTATTTGCAAATAGGATTGCAACTGACCCAAATAAGCAGGCTTGAATTTGCCTTTTTTCAATTCAACGGCAACTAAACACGCCAACTCGCGATTATAGAAAAGAAGGTCGATAAATTCATTCTCGCCGAATTTCTCCAAGTGATATTGGTTGCCTACAAAAGTGAAGTCCTTGCCAAAAGTCATGATGAAGTTCTTCACGTTTTGTACGATGGCGTTTTCCACTACTTTTTCATCAATATCCGCTTCATCCCTTACCCCTAATTCCTCGACATTGACATAATCCAAGAAATATTCATCCTTGAACATCTCGATGGCCTTTAGTGCTTGTACCCGTTTCGGCAAAGTTTGCAAGAAATTGTTGGGCATGGCCGATTGGTGATGGTACAAGTCTTGTTTCAGCAAATCGCGTAACTGGTATTTGTCCCACTTGTAGGCTGCGGTATGTCTGATATAGAATAATCGTTCCTCTAAAGTGTCCGTTTTGTTCAGGATTTCCATGTGGTGCGTGAAGCTGATGGACAAGAAGTCGTGTGCGGTTTCAATGTCAAAGGTATTAGATTGAAAATCCAATTGAAGCGTTGATATTTGTAGTTGGGTAGCCACTGACGACCCAATTTCGGCAGCCAATGGCTGCCAAATTATTTCATTACTGTTTTTGGCAGCCATTGGCTGCCAAAAAACGACTTTATTCCACTCATCATAAAATTGTCGCATATTACGGAGGTTTCGGTCTCCAAAACCTTTCAATCCAGGCAGTTCTTTTTGAAGTTGCTCGCTGATGGCTTTGGTAGCACCATTTCCCCACTGTTGTTTGCGAGATTCGGAGGAGATATAGCCACCAACGAAATAATACAAAGCAAGTACATCGGAATTGACATTCTTCGCAGTGCGAATTTGACTTTGTAAAACAGCGGTTTTAATCACTTGAACCGCTTGGGAAATATGTATTAGTGAACCATCGTTTTCCATAATTGTAAAAGTTATCGTCCATTATAGTTAGCACCTCTATCAGTAAGAGAGTACATCCCTTTGTCGCCTCGCTTATATAGTTTTAATGAAGTTGAATACGCACTATCTTCGTGGTGTTTATTAAGTTCACCACGAATAGTGTTATGAAATGTCTCGAGTCTGAAATGCCCTTCAAAAACAGGGTCTTTTATCTTTTCATCTAAATTGATATATATTTCATTTAAAGAAACGTATTGTATTCCTTTGCTCATTTGTTCTTTAAGGAACTCTATTATCATTGCATTTACGGATGGTATGGTGCCTGGCAATTTAGTTTCTTTGTCAGACATTTCTTTTATCATTTTTTTTATGCTTGAGTCTTTCTTGGCTTTTTCTTCGTTTTCAGATATGGCTTTAAATACATCGGAATATTGACATAGGTACTCTTCATCTGGCGTAAAAAGAGAATCGGTGTATTTCACATAATTATATATGGCCTGCAATTGAGAGTAATAAACAGGTTTCTTCTCGTTAAAAACAGTATTGACCTCAAAATTGGTCATAAGTCCGCCTTGGGTGAGATTAGTGCTGCCAATGATAGAAACGGACTCCCTTGCATTTTGAAACAAATAAATCTTGGGATGGAAAACTATGTCATTTTTGCTATTGCTTTTGTCACCATAGCAATAAAACTTAACCTCTTTATTCTGTCTATGTAAATCGATGAAGAACTTCATTGCTATAGGGTCGGTCGTTTTGAAGTCAAGGCCGACGATTAGTTCAAATTTACCACCTTTTTCAAGCGACATCATCAAAGAATTTTCAATCGTTTTTACACCAGATTGTTTAAGAAAAGCGACGGCAATTTGGGTTTCCAAAGAATTTTGTAACTCTTGGTTTATAATTTTTCCAACCGGATAATTGGTGTTAGATACTATTTGAATGGAAGGATTCATGTTTTTTGGATAAAACTAAAGGTGTATGTAATTGTTATGAAGATTCTAAATAACAAAATACTTTATTAATATCAATATCTTGTGGATGATTGCAAATCATTTCAATGAGGTCAAAATTATACTGATTGTTAGGCATTTGCGGACGATATTTCAACAAGTCTGTCCATTCGTTGTGTTCTAATTCAAAATCAGCACAATCTTTTAAATCCCTAATAATGTAGTCGTATTCGTAAACCGTCAATCTATCAAGAATGTCAGTTGCTGAATAAAAAAAATCGGATTCAATGTCGCCTAAATTAGCATGTTGCCCATTTTCAAGGCCAAAACAATCAACACCGTTTTCATCAACTCTCCTAAGAGGATAAAATTCGGTCATTTCAAGAAAGTCAAGAAACAATTTTTCCCACTTGTTTAATTCTGTTGTTGCCATATCTTAAGTAGCTTTATGTATATTCGACTTTCCCGTTGTATGTGACTTGAGGTTTTCTCCTATTGTTTGTGTGATAAAAAGCAGAAGGCGATATTTGTTGCCCAAATAGCGTCGATTGTTGATGGCAGTAGTTTTATATTTAAGTTTAGTCATAATGAAAAAACACTTTATCATGAATAGTTCTTTGGCGCAAAAATAGTAATATTATTCAAAAGCTGCCATGTTGTTTGATTTATTATTTTTCCAGTCGCAACTGGAAAATTTGGATAGGAAAGATACTACGGTCGCAACCGTAAAATCTTTATTACCAAGGGGCCAAATTTTGTATTGTAATTGGGTGACCACAGGCGACCCAATTTCGCCAGCCAATGGCTGTCGAATTGTATTTACCTGGAAATCATTGCTTTGTGTTTTGACAGCCATTGGCTGCCAAAACAAAGCAAGTACATCAGAATTGACATTCTTCGCAGTGCGTATTTGACTTTGTAAAATGGCGGATTTAATTACTTGAACCGCTTGGGAAATATGAGAAATATGTATGGGTGAATCATTTTCCATAAATGGGGATTTAGACTACAAAAATAGGAAAATTTTCTGATGTGAATAATAAATGGGTTCGGTTTTGGAAATAATATGTATTTTTACCCCGCGAAAAACTGACTAAAGGAAATGATCAAGGAACAGGAAGATATTGATGTCTTGGAAGAGGAACTCGTTGAAAATGAGAAGAGTTTGCTGCTTATCAACGACGATGTGAATACGTTTGAATTTGTCATCGACACCTTGATGAAGGTGTGCCACCATACCCGTGAACAGGCCGAAACATGCGCTTGGATTACGCACTACAAGGGCAAATGCGCCGTCATGCACGGCAGTTTCGAGGAACTCAAACCCTATTACGACATCCTGCTTGGTCATCAACTGACGGTAAAAATCACTGACTAATGGCAGGCTACACTTCATTGGAAATATTGGCCATCCAACAGGCCTACGAGTCGATGTTGGACGACATTCATCCCTCCGTCAACGCGCCGGAACATTTGGCCTTGATTGACAAGGCTTACCGCTATTGCTTGGAGAAATATGATGGTCGCTATCTGCTTTCGGGCAAGGCCTACATGCTGCACCTTATCGACATGGCACGCATTGCCGTGGTGGAGGTGGGTTTGGGCTACATATCGGTTGTGGCGGCATTCCTTCATGGCATTGATTATAAGAAAGGAGTGACTATCAAGGAATTACGAGAGCAGTTTGGCAGAACGGTGGCTATCATTTTGGAAGATTTCAGCGAGATTTCGAGATTGGACACTGAAAAAGTGGCCTACAACTCCGACAACTTCCAAGTGATGTACCTTTCGCTGATTGACGACATGCGCTCTGTGTTGCTCAAGATGGTTCACCGGGTATATGATGTGCGCAACCAGAATGATGTCGATAAAGGCCGATTGTCGCGTTACTTCCACGAAATCAAGTACATATATATTCCGATTTTGCATCGACTTGGCTTGTACAAGTTGAAAGCCGAGTTAGAGGAGAAGTTGATGCTTTACGAGAATCCGGCGATGTTTCACGAGATTGAGGCCAAGATAGAGGCCACAAGTGAGGCACGCAGGCAAACCGCCGAAGAGTTTGTGACTCGCATTTCGGAGGCCATCAATGCCGAGTTGGAACGCACCAAGAAAAACGGGAAGAGCAAGTTCGCGTATTCCGTCAAGTGGCGCTTGAAGTCGATTCCGTCGATTTACGCCAAGATGAAGGCGCAAAACGTGCCTTTCGAGGAGGTCTATGACCTGATGGCGGCGCGTGTCATCATCCGTTGCGCCCTGAAGGACGAGCAGGAGTGCTGCTGGAGCGTTTATTCGGCGATTACGAACATTTATGAGCCTATGCCGGAACGCCTCCGCGACTGGATTACGAAACCGAAAGCCTCTGGTTATGAGTCGCTTCACACGACAGTGAAATATGACGACAAAATGTGGTTTGAGGTGCAAATCCGCACCACTCGCATGGACGACATCGCCGAAACGGGGCAGGCGGCGCACTATTTATATAAAGGTGAGAAGGAAACCTCTGAGGAGTGGCTTTTGAATGTGCGCGAGGTGCTCGAAAACCCGGGTTTGGTTTCATTCGAGAACTCGTACAGGAAACTCTACAAGTCGGATAAAATCTTCATTTTCACGCCCGAAGGCGACCTGAAGCAGTTGCCGATTGGCTCCACTGTGCTTGATTTCGCCTACGAGGTGCATACCCGTGTGGGCGAGACCTGCAACGGTGCTCGCGTGAACGGAAAGATGGTGCCCATCCGCCATGTGCTGACTAACGGCGACAAGGTGGAAATCATCACGAGTAAAAAGCAGTCGCCGCGTGCCGACTGGCTTAATGTGGTTGTTTCGGAAAAGGCCAAGAACAAGATTAGGCGTTATCTGAAGGAAGAGGAACTGAAAGAGTCGGAATTGGGCAAGGGCATGTTGCAGAGAAGGCTGAAAAACTGGAAGTTACCCTTCTCTGAGACCGTAGTTGATATGTTGGTGAAGGAGTTCAAATTGGAAAACTCGCTTCAACTTTACCATCAGATTTCGACCGAGAAAATCGACATGGCGGATGTGAAACATTTCCTTGTCACTAAGTTCGAGGGCATGTCCGACAAGTCGGAAAAGTCTGTGCCTGAGTTGGTTGAATCAAGGAAAGACAATGTTGTCGAGTCGGAGGAAAGTCTTTCCATCGGCGAGGACATCGACAATGTGACCTACAAGTTGGCCAAATGCTGCAATCCCATTCCGGGCGACAAGGTGTTTGGTTTCGTCACCAACGAGGGTACCATCAGCATCCATCGTATCAACTGCCCGAATGCCAAGAGTATGCAGCAACGTTACGGCTACCGCATCATCAACGTAAAGTGGAACGGCATCGAAAACGAAGGCTCGCAAGCCACCATCCGCATTTATGGTCGCGATGTGCTAGGCTTGTTGGGCAAGATAACCAAAATCATTTCCGAAGACCTTCAGGTGAACATGAAAAACATCGTCTTCAACTCCGACAAGGAAGGTTATTTCGACGGTAGAATCGTCTTGCAAATCGCCGATGTTGAGGCCTTAGAGCAGTTAATGACGAAAATCAAGTCCATTGAAGGAGTCATGGAAGTAGTCAGAATTGATTGAATATGAACTAAATAGACAATAATACAATGAAAAGGAATTTGCTTATTTCAACTATAGTGTTGATGATGGCAACGGTTGCGGCTTCGGCTCAAGAATTGCCATTTGCGAAAGGCACTTACTGCGTGGACGCGCAAAAGAAGATCATCGTGGTTTCGGGCCGTGAGAACAGCTCGGAAACCATTGAAATACAAGGAGAAACCTATAAACTTTTTCGCACGGCAATGCCCATCATCACTATTGCCACTGATGGGCCAATTGTCAATTCGCCCGCTGTTCACGGCACTATCAGCGTGACTGATGCCGATGGCAATGTCATTGAGATGCACGCTGGATTCAAGATTAGGGGAACTTCATCGCAGCAATACGACAAGAAGTCGTATCGCGTTGAGCTGTGGGCGGATGCGACTGGTTCAACCATGATGGACACCACTTTCCTTGGACTACGAAGCGACGACGACTGGAACCTTGAGGCACTATGGGCACAACCGCTCCGCCTTCGCGACAAGGTGGCCAACGAACTTTGGATGGAAATGCATCAACTTTATTATCAAGACCTTGAGCCAGATGCCCGTAGCGGTGTGCGCATGGAATATGCCGATGTGTTCGTCAATGGCTCGTATGTGGGCATCTATGCTCTCAGCGAGCGCATGGACCGCAAGCAACTCGAACTGAAGAAATTCAACGGAGAGAACCGAGGTTTGCTCTATAAAGGCAACGGCACCGGTGCCCCGACTTTCGAGAGTTTGCCTGCCTATGACAACACGCTTGGCACTTGGGACAACTACGAGTGGGTGTATCCCAACGAGGCCGAGGCTTCCTACGATTGGAGCCATCTTTATAGTTTTACCAATTTCGTGATGAATGCCTCCGATAATGTGTTTTATGCTCAATACAGTGCCCAGTTCGATAAGGGCAATGCCATTGATTACTATTTGTTTATCAATGCTTTGCAGGCAATGGACAACATGGGACGAAATCTGTTTTTGGCACGCTACAAGAAGACGGGACCTTATTTCTACCTACCTTGGGACTTGGATGCCGTGTGGGGCTTGGACACCGATGGCAAACCCACCAACAACGCCAATGGCCTGATGAGCAATGGTTTCTATGACCGCTTGATTCATGACTGCACGGACAACGGTTTTGTTGCTTCGGCGCAAACTCGCTACAATGTCTTGCGCAACACAGTCTTGACCAAGGAGCATATTATGCAATTGGTTCAAAACCAATACAATGCTTTGCTTGAAAACGGTGCCTATGACCGCGAACATGAGGCCTGGCCAGATTTCACCCTCGATGAAAGCCAACTGACCTACATGAGCAATTGGTTGGAAGCCCGTTTCAACTATTTGGACGCTGAAATCAATGCGGCCTGCGGCACATGGAGCATTGAGGGTTCTGAGCCTGTCGAAGAGCCGACTCAAACTGTTGAAGTGTTCCCGAACCCCGCTAAGGATAGAATCAACATCCATTTTGCCGAGGCTTGCGATGCTTCCGTTAGGCTGTACGACATGACAGGACGGATGGTTTATTCCAATAGTTCAAATGCCCAAGCCTTTGTCATTCCGACGCAAGGTTTATCCAAGGGAATTTATACCTTATTAATTAATGTTGGTGGGAAACAAGAAATGGATAGAGTAGTGGTGGAGTAAAAATGTACGCAGCATTGCAATTTGGAAGCCGGAAATGTACGCAACATTGCAGTTTGGAAGTTGAAAATGTACGCAGCATTGCAGTTTGAAGAGTAAAAATGTACGCAGCATTGCAGTTTGTATTGGGATTTTTTATACTTTTGCGGCAAAATTCTTAAGCCATGATAGAGAAAAGAATCCTTGAGGAAGTGGTAACAGAGCAGCATCAAGAACTATTGGATATGGCTTCGGCTCGTCTGTGTTCTCGTAAGGAAGAAAATCAGATAGACCTTGAAAGCACTATGGCTCAATGCGTTATCGGTGTTCGTCGTTCTGGGAAATCGACATTGTGTTACAGTATGTTGCGTTCGCGAAAAGTGAAATTCGCTTACGTCAATTTCGATGACGAGCGTTTGGAAGCGTTGAAGACAGAAGACCTCAATCCGATGTTGGAGGTGCTTTACAAAATCTATGGCGATTTCAAGTACTTGTTTATCGATGAGATTCAGAACATAAAAGGCTGGTATCTTTTCGTGAATCGGTTGCTGAGGACGAAGATGCATATCATCATTACTGGCTCAAATGCCAATTTGCTTAGTGGAGAATTGGCTACCCATTTGACAGGGCGGCACGATGAAATAGAGTTGTATCCGTTCTCGTTCAGGGATTTTTGCATGGCCAAAAATGTTGATGCGACCACATTGACGACCAAAAATGAGGCGTTTAGGCGGGATGCTTTCGACCAATACCTCAAGCAGGGTGGTTTTCCCGAACTGCTTCATAGGAAAAACAAGACGGGCTATGTCAATACATTGGTTGAGAACATCTTGAAGCGTGATATTGAACAACGGCACAAAATCAAATATAGCCGCGCTTTTGAGCAATTGGCACAGCATCTGTTGAACATTGCCCCAGCTACAATAGTGTCGAAGGATTTGGCTAATTTGTTGAAAATCAAGTCGAGCCATACAGTTGACAATTACATCAATTATTTGATGGAGGCCTATCTTCTTGTGGAATTGCGAAGATATTCCACCAAAAGCAAAAACAGGTTGTACGACAAGAAAGTCTACCCGATTGATGTGGCCTTGATGGATGGCCGCGAGGATGCTTTTTCGGGTGAGAATTTGGGATTTCGTTTGGAGTCTTTGGTTTACATCGAGTTGCTTCGCCGCAACCGTCCTTTGGAGCAAGACATCTATTATTACAAGAATAGCAACGGCTATGAGGCTGATTTTGTGGTTTGTAAGGGAAACAAAGTGATTGAAGTCTATCAAGTGAGTTACGACATCAGTTCGGAGAAAACTTTCAATCGGGAAGTTAGGGGGCTGCTGACGACTTCGCGGGAAACGAGATGTGATAAGTTGTTTTTAATTACTGATTTCCAGCGTGATATACTACTAAAAGAGGGTAAGACCATAAAAATCGTACCTGCCTACGAATGGATGCTTGGGGAACGGGAAGATTGATTTATACTTTTAACTTTCTTTCCCTTAAAGTTTCCAAATCGCTTCCACCTTCAAATCCGTTTTATGATTTCCCTCGATGAGCGTCAGGCCGCTGCCGATTTGGTCGCGGTCGCTGTAGATGGTGCGTCCTATGCGGGCGTAAAGGGTTAAGGCGTTGAATAACTGTACTTTACCTAAGAGATACACTCTCATGCCTTTGCCATATAGGGCTGGCACGCTGAAGGAGTAGAGTATATCGCTTTCGTAGGTGTAGATGCGGGCGTTGTAGTCCTTCGCATCGAAGATAGCGTAGCGGAAAGTGAGGCTAAAGGGTTTGTTTTCAGGCTTGTAGGCAATGTCTTGACAAAGGAAATAGCCATGTTCGTTGGTGCCGTCGTCGTTGTGGTAATGGGCATATTCGGCCTTGTTGCAGAAATGGAAATCGCTGCCCATCTGATAGTTGATATTGAAACGGACGGCGTTTTTGGTGTACGAAATAGGGTAGTGGGTGAACACAAATCCGTCAGTCGAGTTTTTCATTTTGGTCTTGGAACGGAATTGCAGATAGGCGTGGGTTCGGCGATTGAAACTGTGGCTGATGCGCAGATAATAGTCGTGGCCGCGACTCGGCGCATAGACTTGCGAGGTCAGCCAAGTGAAATGGAATTGGTCGGCGTAAGCGAGGATGTGCCAATAGGGTGCAGGTGCGGCCTCCACGCCGAGGTAAATGCCGCGCTGTCCTTGGTTGCGGCTGCCTTCGCCAAAGGCATTGCAGAATAGGTTTTGGTAGGCTCTGCCAAAGTCGCGATACATGAGGGTAAAGTTCAGATAACCAGCAGGTTTGACGGTAAGACCGAATAATCCAGCAAAAGCTAATGGTCCCTGAGCCTGTCGAAGGGCTGTGCTGTCATTGTTGAAACTCATCGCGACCTCGCCAAAGAGCGCATACTTGCCTTTAACATACTTAAAATCAATGCCTTGGTTGGTAAGTTTTTGCCCTTGGAAATAGAATTGGTTGTAATGGCTTGGCTTGAGTTGCAAAGGCGCACTAAGCCAAGTGTGGTGCATGGTATAGCCGATCTCAAAATGGTTCATGGCGTAACTCAAATGACCGCCAATCACCTGTTGACGTATGGCGTGACGGTCTTGCAACTCACCTATAGTACGGTGATAACCAGTTTCTTGCAGGCTGCTGACGAATTCGGCCACCTCATTGTCAATGGTGTCAAAAACGCTGACATTGGCGTCAATCCAGCGGTTGGAATAGAATAATGTGCCTCTGAATGGACCTCCGCCAAGGTTGACCGCCGTGCCACGCATAAAACTGTATTCGCTGGCGGAGCCTTTTGGGATGATGCCGCGACCTTGTTTCATCACGCTGCTACCCGCACCAGCCTTGCCGAAACTCAATCCTGACCACATCGTAAGTCCTTGACCGAAAGCGAGTTGATAGTCGCCCAAAACGGCGGCTTTCACGATGCCCAAATCCTTGGCGTAGAGGTGGAAACCGAAAAAATCAAAGCCTTTTCGGTAGTTTTTGCCCAACAAAGCCTGAATCGTGTCGCTGACCTTGTCGGTGAAAAACAGTTCGCCCGCGTCCTTTTTCAACACGAACCCCGCGCGAATCCGGTTCCTATAATTATAGGTGTATTTGAATTGGTATTTCTGCGGACTGCCAAGGTAGCGCGAGTTGGGTTTGGCCAACAAAAGAGAGTCATCGTAAGGCTCGTAACCCTGCTGTTTTTCAAGGATTTGCTCATAACGCCCCACAATCTGGTGCTTGCCGTAGCGTGCCATCTTGTTAAGGGTCAGTTTGTCCTTGCTTTGGTCTTTGCCGACATTGACGACGGGTCGGATGATGGCTAAAGTCTGCTCATCGAAGCCCTCGACCATCTCCAACTCTTCAAGAAACAGAAAATCACCATAATAGCGGCGGTATTGCTTCAGTTCCTCGTACTGAAACACGCTGAGCAGCCGCAGTTCCACCAACTGCATAACATCCTCGCTGTTGATGTTGATGGGGTTCTCGCTGAAGAAGATGTAATTTTCCAAAAGTTCTTCAAAATCAATGTCTTCGTCGCTGTCTTCGGCCAAGCGTTCAATTTGTTCGATGAGCAACTGGTTCAAAACCTCTGTGTTGAGTGTATCGATGGCGATTTGAGCCTTCGCAATGGAGGCCGCAAAAAAGGATAATATGATGAAAACCAATCGTTTCATGTTATTTTCCAATGCTGAAAATCATGCCGATTTGAACCGAAGCCCCCAATTCATTGTGCAGTTGAGCAGCCACATTAACTTGTGCGAAACTGATGGCATAGCCGAGGCCAAAACTCAAAATGCCCGGGTTGGTCTGGACTCCAGCGCGGACGAAAAAGTTCCTTACGGCTTCGAATTCCAATCCACCGCGCAGGCTAACACCCTCACGTTCCGTGTCTTTCTCGATTTCACATTGTCCAATGAAGTCCTTGGTGAACTTGTAGGCCAACCCGAAACGCATCACTATAGGAATCGTCTCACGGTTCAAAGTTTGCTTGAAACTGAAATTGACAGGATTGAAGATGTAGGTGCCAAGTGTCAGTTTGTCAGTAACTTGCGATTGAATACCCAACTCAAAGGTGACTGCGCTAAAGCTCCCGTAGTCGTTCCCGATTTTGAGCAGTAAATAGTCGAGTTGGAGGCCGATTTGCAGGTAGCGGCCAAAGTCTTTAGCATAGGCAAGACCAAACTTGTTTTCGTTGTATTTCCATGAACCGAATTGGTTGAAACTCAGTCCCAAACAGCCGAATTTGGTGGGTAGGGCAAAGGTTCCGCACTTGTAGGCGGTTTCGGGCATCAGCCAACGGTTTTCGTAGTACAAACCAAGGCTGATTTTTTCCAAATTGGCCATGCCAGCGGGATTGTTTTGCATTGCCCATAGCCCTTGCGAGGCCACCGATGAGCCTCCCATCGCCGCCGCGCGACCGCCCATTGGATGGATGAAGTCGTAGGCGAAAAGCGTTGAGGTAGTGAGAATTATGGTGAATAAAAGTAGAAATTTCTTCATGCAATTAAGGTTTGATGGGGCAAATTTAAGGCTGATTTCTCAAAAAACAAAATAATTTCCTATTTTCGCAGTCAAAACGAAAACGTTATGATGTATGTTTTGATTATCGCTGCCATTCTTCTCGCTTTGCTCGGGTTGGTGGGCGCCGTGGTGCCGGGCATCGCGGGAACGCCGTTCAGTTTTCTGGCTTTGTTGGCCTTGTCTTTTGTCAAAGGTATCGATTATTCCACTGAATTTCTGGTGATTATGTGTGTCATCGGAGCCGTTGTCTTTGCTGTGGATTATGTCGTCCCGATTTGGGGCACAAAACGGTTTGGCGGCACAAAAGCGGGTGTCCGAGGCAGCACAATCGGGCTTTTTGCTGGACTTTTCATCACTTTCATTTTCCCGATAGGCTTTATTGCGGTGCTGTTGGGGCCGTTCATCGGGGCTTACCTCGGCGAAAAATCAGTAGGCGTCGACGACCACAAGGCATGGAAGTCGGCCTTCGGGTCGTTCATCGGGTTTTTGCTCGGCACAGGCATTAAAATAGTTTATGCTTGTGTCTGTATTTACTTTATTGTCAGAGATTTAATTGGATTGATATGATGGATTTGCAAGCAAAGGCGAAGCACATTCGCGAATTGATTTTGACTGCCTTGGCGGAGGCTGGTTCGGGGCATACGGGCGGCTCTCTTGATTTGGTGGACATGTTTACTGTATTGTATTTCAATCATTTGCACCACGATCCCAAGCATCCCGATTGGGAAGGCCGCGACAGGGTAGTGCTTTCCATCGGGCATACGGCTCCCGTGCTGTATGCGACTTTGGCGGCAGCTGGCTATTTTCCAGAAGATGAGATGCTTACGCTGCGCAAATTGGGCAGCCGTCTACAAGGTCATCCGAGTTATGAGTTCCGCTTGCCAGGTTTGGAGACTTGTTCGGGCAGTTTGGGACAAGGGATTGGCGTGGCTTTGGGCATGGCTTTGGCGGCCAAGATGGACGGTACTTCGACAAGCTCAGGAACCGAGAACCGCGTTTTCTGCATCATGGGCGATGGCGAGCAGCAGGAGGGAAGCGTGTGGGAATCGGCGATGGCGGCGGCACATCACAAATTGGACAACCTATGCGCTATTATCGACCGAAACCGTCTGCAAATTGATGGCGGTACGGAAAAAGTGATGGCCATCGACCCTTTGCGCGACAAATGGGCGGCCTTCGACTGGCATACGATTGAGATTGATGGCCACGATTTCAGCCAAATCAAAATGGCATTGGAAATGGCTGACAATGAGAAGGGTAAACCGACGGTTATCATTGCCGACACCATCATGGGAAAGGGTGTGAAAAGCATAGAAAACAACAACCAATGGCATGGCAAGGTGCCGACCAAGGAACAATTAAAGGATTTTTTGCATGAACTACATCAATAAAGGAAACAAACCCACAAAAACAGGCTTCGGCGAGGGCGTTCTCGCTGCGGCTCAACAAGATAGCAGGGTGGTCGGTTTGGGTGCCGACATCACCAATTCGGTCGGGATGAATTTTTTTGCGGAGGCTTTTCCCGACAGGTTTTTCTCGATGGGCATAGCCGAGCAAGACTGCGTGGCCACGGCTGCCGGCCTTGCATTGAGCGGCAAGATTCCCGTGTTCAGCACTTACGGCGTTTTTGCGGCGCACCGTGCCAACGACCAGATTCGTATCTCCGTGTGTTACAACGATGTGCATGTCGTCATCGGCGGCGCACATGCGGGCGTTTCGGTTGGGCCTGACGGGGCCACACATCAGGCTTTGGAGGACATGGCCACCATGCGCGTGCTGCCCAATATGACCGTCATTTCGCCCTGCGATGCCACGCAAGCCAAAATCGCCACTGAGAAAGCCATTTTGGAGTGCAAAGGCTCTGTCTATGTGCGTTTCGGTCGTGAGGCTGTTCCTGATTTTACCGCTGAGAATCAAGAATTTGAGATAGGGAAGGCCCAACTGATGCGCGAAGGCAATGACATCACCATTGTGGCCACTGGTCACGAGGTTTGGGAAGCCCTTGAAGCGGCCAAAATCCTTGAGCAAAAGAATATTTCGGCGCGTGTCATTAACATGCACACCATCAAGCCTTTGGATGGTGAAATTTTGATGAAAGCCGCCTCGGAAACCCGTATGATTTTCACCGTCGAGGAACACCAAATAATAGGTGGACTCGGTAGTGCAGTATCCGAATATCTGTCTGAAAACCATCCCATTAAGGTTGTTCGTATTGGCATGAACGACCGTTTCGGCGAGTCGGGGCAAGCCTCGGAATTGATGCACAAATTTGGTTTGGACGCTGAGGGGATTGTCCGGCGAGCGCTCTCGGAATTAGGGAAATAAAAAAGGTGCTTCAGCACCTTTTTTGTTATTTGCTATGCATCGGCTTCAGCAAATCATTCACGGTCTTTACGGGGTTGAAGGTTTCGATGGGCACCTCAACGAAGATGGTAATCCAGTCGGCCATGGCTCCGTTCCAGAGGCCGGGCAACTCCAAGGCTTTCAGTTCGCGACCGTCTTTCGACTTGTTGGAAACAAAGCCCGTGTTGGCGTCCACATAGTCCGTCAGGTTGAAGGCCTCGCCTTGGTAGTTCCAGCAACCGCACACCAAATCGACGGGGTTGAAGTGGGTCGAGCCTTGGAAAATGGCTTCCTGTTGCGGGTTTTTGTGGTCGATTTGCGAGGATTCGATGATTTGCAGCGACACCTCATCGTCGTCGTTTTTCACCCAGAAGGGACCGCCACCGGGTTCGCCCTCGTTCTTCACCATGCCGCAAATGCGCATCGGTCGGTTGAGTTTATTGTACAGATAATCAATCTTTTCAAACTCGTTGTATTCCTTCACGAAATCGGGAATGTCAATCATCAGCGACTCTTTCGCAAAACGAGTGATTTCCTCTAATTCTTCCTCGATGACAAAACCGCTGTCGAGCAGTTCGAGGTATTCAAAAGTCTTTTGTTGCAACTTGAGCAGCAGTCCGGCCAACACCTTTTTATATATAATGGTAGTCTGCGCCTTGGTTTCGGGCACGATGTTGTCGATGTTCTTGATGAAGACGATTTCCTCGCCGAGGTCGTTCAGGTTCTCGATGAGTGCTCCATGACCGCCCGGACGGAACAGAATCTTGCCGTTGGCCTCGCGGAACAGGTTGCCGTCGGCATCAATGGCAACCGTGTCGGTGGACGGCTTTTGGCACGAATAGGTGATGTCGTAGCGCACGCGGTATTTTTCTTCATAACTGTCAATCAGTGCATTAACCGTCTTCTTGAAAGGCTCTTCATGCTCTGGCGAAACGGTGAAGTGCAGTTTGGCCACGCCATCATTGTCGGTGGCATAGCGGGCAGCCTCCACCAAATGCTCTTCCAAAGCCAAACGGTTAAATCCCTCATAATGATGGAATTTCAGTAGGGCTTTGGGCAATTTGCCGTAGTTCAAGCCGTTTTCGAGGAGCAGGGCTTTCACCACATCGACTTTGCGGCCTTGTTGAAGCATAGCGTCGATGTCAAGGCTGTAAAGGCGTTTCACGGCGGCGTTGAGGTCATCGAAGAAGGCGAAGCTGTGGATGTGGGCGAAGAAAATGTCCGTGAACTTCGTTTCCTCGCCCGAGTCGGCGAAAGCGAACAAGTCCTTGAACATGCGCGAAGCCGCGCCCGAAGCAGGCACGAATTTCGTGAATTGGTAATACTCCTTGTCGGCTTCAAAGTCGGCGGTCATCTGCTTCACTTGCTCGTCGTCGAGGCGCAGGATGCCGTCGCCGAGGGTGGCGGGACGCATCAGTTGGACGAATTGGGTGCCTCTTTTCAGTTGGGCCACTTGCTGTAACACCTGATTTTCAGCGATATTTCTTTCCGAAAGCAGTTGAAGGTCTTGATCTGTAAACATGATATTAGGTTTTTATGCGGTTCAAAAATAGGGAATTAAGTAATGCGATGAAAAAAAACGACAAAATTTTTCTGAAAAAGCATTGTCGCATTGAAAAAAGCTGTATCTTTGCAGCCGATTTCAAGCCCAGGTGGTGAAATTGGTAGACACGCCACTTTGAGGGGGTGGTGCCGATTACGGCATGCAAGTTCGACTCTTGTCCTGGGCACTGATTCCAAGCCCCGATGGCGGAATTGGTAGAC
>JAEEGL013828781.1_pt1 | contig 29423 bp, 21 predicted proteins | sample 9134231 | NCBI WGS metagenome assembly JAEEGL01 (sample SAMN16246548, study PRJNA631951) | gut metagenome | biome: gut microbiome; feature: rumen; material: fiber-attached | host: Bos | place: Iran: Karaj | collected 2018-10
AAAAAGTTGTCCCCGAAGTTGTCCCTTTAAATCGGATTTACGGCAAAAAAATCATAGATATTCTGCGATAAAAGAAATGAAACGACATCAATTTGGGACAAAAGGGGACAAAAGAAAAAACCCTCGGAACCATTGAAATTCCAAGGGTTTTGAACAAATATAAGGGACTGTCAGCGCTTGCTGAACTGCGGAGCGCGGCGGGCGCCTTTGAGACCGTATTTCTTTCTTTCCTTCATTCTGGGGTCGCGGGTGAGGAAGCCGGCCTTCTTCAGCTCGGGACGGAGATTCTCGTCGTACTGCAGAAGGGCTCTGGCAAGCCCGTGACGGATCGCGCCGGCCTGGCCGGTCACGCCGCCGCCCTGCACCTTGCATACGATATCAAACTTATCGGCGGTGCCGGTAAGGGCAAGGGGCTGACGGACGATCAGCTTGAGGGTCTCAAGACCGAAATAATCGTTGATGTCTCTGTCGTTAACGGTGATGCTGCCGGTGCCGGGGTACACGCGAACGCGCGCAACGCTCTTCTTTCTTCTGCCGGTGCCGTAGAAATAGGGATTACCTTCGTACATTCTGTTCCTCTCCTTCCTCAGATCTCTCTTGCTTCGGGCTTCTGGGCCGCATGCTTATGCTCGGGGCCTGCGTATACGTGCAGACGGCCGAAGGCGGCTCTGCCGAGGGTGTTGGCGGGAAGCATGCCCTTGACGGCCTTTTCGACGATGAAAACAGGCTTGGTCTTGAGCAGGGTGCTGTACTTCACGCTCTTCAGGTGGCCGATATAGCCGGTGTGACGGTAATACATCTTCTGCTCCGCCTTTTTGCCGGTGAGCACGATCTGAGATGCGTTTACGATGATCACGTGATCGCCGCAGTCAACGTGAGGCGTGTAGGTTACCTTGTGCTTGCCTCTGAGCAGAACGGCGGCTTCCACCGCGACCTTGCCGAGCGTTTTGCCCGCGGCGTCGATCACGTACCAGCTGCGTTCCACGTTCTGAGGATTCGCCATATAAGTGGACATAATTATTCCTCCTGTGAATCGTTGTATTTTCAACATCGCAAATATTATCAGAAAACAAAACGTTTGTCAAGCAATATTTTTCGATTTTTCAATGTCATAAGGCATTATCTCCGTTTTTCTTCGTTTTTCTCGCGTTTTCATACGTTTTGCTCACTTATGATTTACTCATTTGCAGTTTTTTTCTTCGGGCGGCCAAGGTGGAGGATGGGCAAATTTCAGTTTATCTGTGAGGGCTCAGGGCCCAGGGCTCAGGTGTAACAAGGAATAACAGCAAAAAAAGCGGCAATACGATAACAAGCATATTCAAAACCGTTACTTGCCTTGAAACTGCGATGGTTTCGGTTTTAAATCAGAATAGATAAAATGCAGAAACTTCCCTCCCAAGCCTGGGCCCTGGGCCCTGAGCCCTGAGCCCTACAAATTCCAATTTATCAAATCCATTCCTTCGAAGTTCCGAATACACTTTGTCCGCCGTTTGCTTGACTGCGCTTTTAACGTGTGGTATAATAAATAGAAACCGGATCCCGATCCGGTACCGCAAAACAGAAACAGAGGGATCATTCCATGAAAAAAACGTTTACGCGCATTCTTGCGCTTTGCCTGACCGCACTTTTACTGCTGCCGGTCCTCCCCGCCGCCGCCCTGGAGTTGGACGAAGACGAGGCTGTGGCCCTGCGCGCCCAGTGGAGCAGGGACGCGGGCCCGGAGAAGAGCGGCTACAGCCTGGATTACAGCTATTTTGAGCCCGCGGCCGCCGCGAACGAAGAACTGCCGCTGTTCGTATTCATGCCCGGCGCCGGGGAAGGCACCTACGAAGGGAAAGAGCTTTATAAAAACAATTTCTACCTGTGGTCCGGCGAGAAGTTCCAGAGCCGCGTCACGGACGCCGCCGGGGCCTATCTGCTGATCCTCCGCTCGCCGGAGCCGATCTATTTCGATACCTGTCCCGTGGAATCCATCCACGCCGCGATCATGGATTTTGCGGACCGGTACAACGTGGATAAATCCCGGATCTATCTGTTCGGCTGGTGCCTTGGCGAAAACGGCGTTGTGCGGACGGTTCTGGCGCATCCGAACGATTACGCCGGGATCGCGCTGTTTTCGGGGCACCGCACCGTAACTTCGGGCGACGCCGAAACGCTGCGCCATATGGCCATCTGGATCCTCGGCAGCACGGGGGACAGCTATAGCCTTTACGACGTATATACCTATCCCTCGTGGAACAACGTGCGCGGGGTGGGCGAAACGGAAATGCGCCGGTTCACCTCCTGCTCCTCCGCGCCGCAGGCCGCGGCGATCTTTAACCACAACATGTGGAATCTGGCAGAGGACGATTATTCCGCCGCCGCCAAAAAACTCTACGGCGGTCTGAAAACCATCGACGGCGCCGGTAAAACGGTGACTTCGCCGTCGTTTATCAGCTGGTTCACGCAGTGGTCCCTTCCGGAAGAGGCTGCGCCCACCGCCCCCTCGCGGTCCGTATTTCAGCGGATCCTCTCGTTCTTCCGCTCCGTGATCTCCCTGATCGCCCGGCTGTTCGGCTGAACCCGCACGAATAAAACATAAATAAAAGAAAAAAGGAGGCGTGTTTGATGAAGCGGATCGTGATCGTGGCCGACGACGTGGCCATGCCCGGCGAAAAGGGCCTTTCGCGTCTGCACTGGCTGGCGGAGTTCTTTGTAAAAAACGGCTTCGAGACCGAGCTTGTGACCGCAGATTTCCAGCATTGGGAAAAGCGCTTCCGCACGCCGGAGGAGATGCAGCGCATCAAAGAAGCCTCCCGCTGCAAAGTCACGTTCATCCACGAACGCCCCTATACCAAAAATATAGATCCCAGGCGCATCCTCAGCTACCGGGTACTGACGAAAAACGTAAAACAATATCTGGAAGCGAACGAATACGATCTGGTTTACGCCCTGATCCCGGATAACCACCTGTGCGCCGTCGCCGGGCAATACGCGAAAAAGCGCGGCCTGCCCTTTATGGTGGACGTGGAGGACCTGTGGCCCGAAGCCATGCGCATGGTGCTGGACGTGCCCGTGGTGAGCGATATTCTTTTTTCCTATTTTACCGTCAACGCCAAAAAGGCCTACCGGCTGGCGGACGCGGTGGTGGGCAGCTCGGACGAATACCGGGACGAACCGAAAAAATACGGCGTTACGCCGCCGGAGGGCGCCACCGTTTACGTGGGCACGGACTTAAGACGCTTTGACAAAGGCGCCAAACGCAACAAAGAAAAAATCATGAAGCCCGCCGGGGAATATTGGGTGACCTACGCCGGTACGCTGGGCACAAGCTACGATCTTGCCACCATGATCGAAGCCGCAGCCATCCTGAAACAGCGCGGGCATGAAGAAATCAGAACCGTGCTGCTGGGCTCCGGCCCGGAGGAGGCAAAGCTGCAGGCGCTGGCGGCCGAAAAGGACGCGGACGTGCTGTTCGCGGGCTATCTGCCCTACGAGGAGATGGCCGCGTGGCTGAAGGCTTCGGATATTACGGTGAACTCCCTTGTGGCCAAGGCGAGCCAGAGCATCGTTTCCAAAATCGGGGATTATCTGGCCGCAGGAAAACCGATGATCAACACGGGCCTCAATAAAGAGTTCTGCGCCAAGGTGGAAGCGGACGGCTTCGGCGTCAACGTCCGGCCCGGGGACGCCGCCGCGCTGGCGGACGCCATCGAAGGGCTGTACGGCGATCCCGCAAGGTGCGCCGCCATGGGCGAAACGGCGCGGGCCGTGGCCGAAGCGCAGTTCGACCGGCCGGTCTCCTATATGCGCATCGTGGAGCTGGCGAAAAAACTCACCGGCGAAACCGCGGACGGGGGCGAAGCATGAAGCATTACGATTATCTGATCGTGGGCAGCGGCCTGTTCGGCTGCGTTTTTGCCCGGCAGGCGCTGGACGCGGGCAAACGCGTGCTGGTGCTGGAGCGCCGCGCGCATACCGGCGGCAACGTCCGCTGCGAAGAGATCGGCGGCATCCGCGTGCACGCCTACGGGGCGCATATCTTTCATACCAAAAACAAGGCGGTCTGGGATTACGTGAACCGCTTTGTTTCTTTTAACGGCTTTGTAAACCGCCCGCTGGCCAATTTCAACGGCGAGATCTACAGCCTGCCGTTCAACATGTATACCTTCCGGCAGATGTGGGGCGTAAAAACCGCCGCCGAGGCGCGTAAGATCATAGAAGCCCAGCGTACCGCAGTACCCGGCGAGCCGAAAAATCTGGAAGAGCAGGCCATTTCTCTGGTGGGCACGGATATTTACGAAAAGCTGGTAAAGGGCTACACCGAAAAGCAGTGGGGCCGCCCCTGCGATCAGCTGCCCGCGTTCATCATCCGGCGGCTGCCCGTGCGCTTTACCTATAACGACAATTATTTCAGCGACCGCTTTCAGGGGATACCCGAGGGCGGCTACAACGCGCTCACCGACCGGCTTCTGGAGGGCGCGGAGGTGGTGCTGAACACGGATTACAACGCCGACCGCGCCCACTGGAACGCCCTTGCGGACAAGGTGGTTTACACCGGTACGCCGGATTCGTTTTACGATTACCGCTTCGGCAAGCTGGAATACCGCAGCCTGCGCTTTGAAACGCAGCTTCTGCCGGACACGGCCGATTATCAGGGCGTGGCGGTGATGAATTATACGGACGCCGAAACGCCGTTTACGCGCATTATAGAGCACAAGCATTTTGAATTTGGCAAACAGCCCGGCACCGTGATCACGCGCGAATACCCGCAGGCATGGCAGGAAGGCATGGAGCCCTACTACCCCGTCAACGACGAAAAAAACGGCGCGCTGTACGCAAAATACGCGGCGCTGGCCGCGGCGGAACAAAACGTGATCTTCGGCGGGCGCCTGGCAAAGTACGCGTATCTTGATATGGATAATGTCGTGGCGGCGGCGCTGCAGACAGCGGAAAACCAATTAAAAATGAATAATTAAAAATTAAAAATTAATCAGCGCAAAGCGCTGCTTTCGCGGAGAGTGCCGCGCGATATTATGATCATTGATTATCCGGGAAGGGCGGGTGCCGCCCTTACGCTCATTCCTCATTCCTCATTCTATCTCCTATCTCCTATCTCCTATCTCCTATCCCCTATCCCCTATCCCCTATCCCCTATCCCCTATCCCCTATCTCCTATCCCCTATCCCCTATCCCCTATCCCCTATCCCCTAAAAAAGCCTTCCATCGAAGGCTTTATTTATTTCGTCGAACGATTGACAATCGTGTCGAAGTGCGCTATAATTTTTAATACTTATTTTTAGAATTATTGGGAGGCAACCCCGTTATGGATAAAAAATCACTCGGAACATCGGCCCTTGCCGCGCTTTTTGCCCTGCTGCTGCTCTGCAGCTGTGTCCTCTGGGCAGGGGCGCGAACGCGCATGCCCGCGATCTCTGTCGCGGTGGAGGGAGGTTCGGCAGAGCCCTCCGACGAGCCTTCCGAAGAACCCTCCGACGAACCGACGACCGAGCCGGAATGCAAAACCACCGGCGCGCATACGCCCGGCGCCTGGACCGATAACGGCAACGGCACCCATTCCGCCGTTTGCACAGTCTGCGGCGAGCCTCTCAGCGAGCCCTGCAATTACGGCGAGCCCGCCGCGTATACCCCCGCGGGGAACGGCACGCACGAAAAGACCTGCACGGTCTGCGGCGGCAAGGTCACGGAAAAATGCGTTTACGGCGAGCCCGCCGTGTACACCCCCGCAGGGAACGGCACGCATGAAAAGGCATGCACGGTTTGCGGCGATAAGGTAACGGAAGCATGCGTTTACGGCGAGCCCGTATCCGCGCCGCCCACACAGACCGACCCCGGTACGCGCACGCGCACCTGCACGGTATGCGGCTACAAAGAGATCACCGAAACGTCCGCCCCGGAGGGGACCCGCGAAAAGAGCGCCCTGATGGGCGACATGGATAAAAACGGCAAGGTGGAAACCGACGACGCCCGCGCCGTTCTGCGCGCCTCCATCTCGCTTGCTCCGGTCAAAACAAAAACCGCGGCTTACGCCGACCTGAACGAGGACGGAAAGATCACCCCGGCGGACGCGCGTCTCGCGCTGCGCATCGCCGTAGGGCTGGATACAAACCGCAGGCACCAGATCAAATACGAGATCACCGCCACGCCCACCTGCACCGAACCCGGCGAAGTCAAATGGACCTGCGCCTACTGCGGCTTCGGCGAAACGCTGACGGTTCCGGCCAACGGCCACAGCTGGAAGGGCCCCACGGCCAAATCCGCCCGCAGCTGCAGCGTATGCGGACTGATGCTCACGGGCTGGCAGACGTACAACGGCAAACCGATCTACTATAACGCGGACGGCACGGTCACCGCCGGCAGAAGCCTGCTGTATACGACGTATCAGGGCAAAAAGGCATACTGGTATTTAAACAACGGCGTGCCCGATCTCACCTACCGCGGCACCATCACCTGTAACGGCGCGGACTGGATCATCACCGGCGGCAGCGCTTATCAGGTAAAAACGGCTTCGGACCGCACCCTGTTCCGCGCGTTCGGCGAAGTTGCCAAGGCCACCACGCCGGATATGACGATGGCCGAAAAGCTGCGCGCCTGCTTTGTTTACTGCAAAACCCACTATACGGAGCGCCGCCCGCGCACCCCGCACTATCTGGGCATCGACTGGCCCATTATTTACGCCAACGACATGTTTGCCGGCAGCGGCGGCAACTGCTGCAGCTACGCGGCCGCCTTCGCCTTTATGGCCAAGGCCATCGGCTACGAAAACGTTTACGCCTGCAATTCCGGCGGCCACGGCTGGGCGGAGATCAACGGCAACGTGTTCGATCCCGAATGGAGCAAAAAGGACGGCCTTTACGCCGTTACGTATTATAACCTGAGCTACGACGCGCGCACCGACGTGCGCTACAAAGAAGCCATCTCGGCCCGTGAGCCGTGGATGCACGTGAAGATCTGACGGTATGGTATTCAGTTCCCTTACATTTCTGTGCGTCTTTCTGCCCGTGGTTTTCGCGCTGTACTGCGTGATCCCCGGGCTGAAAGCGAAAAATATTCTGCTCATCGCCGCAAGCCTGCTGTTTTACGCTTACGGCGAGCCCGTTTACGTGCTGCTGATGCTGGCAAGCGCGGTATATAACTATATCTTTGCGCGCGTGATCGGCAATACGGAAAAAACGGGCGTCAGAAAAGCCGCGCTGGCCGCTGCCGTGGTGCTCAACCTCGGCGTGCTGGGCGTGTTCAAATACACGGGCTTCGCGCTGGGCACCCTCAACGCCGTTACCGGGCTGGGGATCGCCGTGCCCGAGATCACGCTGCCCATCGGCATTTCGTTTTTCACGTTCCAGGCGCTTTCTTACGTGATCGACGTGTACCGCGGCCAGACGCCCGCCGAAAAGAGCTTTTTCAACATCCTGCTGTATATCTCCTTCTTCCCGCAGCTGATCGCCGGCCCCATCGTAAAATTCCACGACGTCAACGTTGCGCTCTCCGACCGCGCGCAGACCTTCGAGGGCGTGCAGACGGGCCTCAGACGCTTCATCTGCGGCCTCGGCAAAAAGGTGATCATCGCCAACGTGATGGGCCAGACGGCGGACGCCGTGTTCGGCGCGGAGGCGGGCGTGCTCAATTCCCCGCTGGCATGGCTGGGCGCTGTATGCTACATGCTGCAGATCTACTACGATTTCAGCGGCTACAGCGATATGGCCATCGGCCTTGGCCGGATGTTCGGCTTCCGGTTCAAAGAAAACTTCAATTACCCCTACACGGCGCTGAACGTTCAGGATTTCTGGCGGCGCTGGCATATCTCCATGTCCACGTGGTTCAAGGAGTATCTGTATATCCCGCTGGGCGGCAACCGCAAGGGCAAAGCCCGCACCGCGGTCAACAAGATCATCGTGTTCTTCTGCACCGGCCTGTGGCACGGCGCGAACTGGACCTTTGTGGTGTGGGGCCTGTACCACGGCTTCTTCCTGCTGCTGGAAACCTACGTGCCCGCCCTGAAAAAAATGCCCAAAGCGCTGGGCAAACTCTACGCGTGGGCCGTGGTGTGCATCGGCTTTGTGTTCTTCAGGGCGGATACCATCGGCAAGGGCGCCGCGTTCATCGGCAAAATGTTTGCCGGATTCTCGAAAAGCGGCGAAAGCACCGCGCTGCTCTTAAAGCAGCTCACGCCCTGGTTCATCTTCATTTTCATCGTGGCCGTACTGGGCGCGGGCCTGCTGGAAAAGCCGATCTCCAAAATCAAAGCTCTGGCAAACGGCAAGCCCGAAACCAAAGCGGCGACGGCCGTGCGCATCGCGGTGGACGTGCTCTCGCTGGCACTGCTCGTGTGGTGCGTGATGCGTCTTTCCGCGCAGGGCTACAACCCCTTCATCTATTTCCGGTTCTGAGGGCGGCGCTATGAAAAACAAAAAGAACGTACTGAAAATCGCATATATCGCGCTGGCGCTGCTCATCTGCGTGATCCCCTTCGCGTGCATGACCTTTGCCCGCACGGATACCACCACCGAAAACAAGCGCTTAAAGGCATTTCCGCAGCTGAAAACCGAAGAGGGCTTCAACGTGGACTTTTTAAGCGAGCTGGGCGCTTATTTTGAAGATCACTTCGCCTTCCGCAACCAGATCGTGGCGGCGGACGGCGTTACGCAGGGGCTGTTCGGCGTTTCCACCGCCGAGGGCGTGATCAAAGGCACGGACGGCTGGCTTTACTACACCTCCTCCGCGCCGGATTACCAGCGGCTGAACGTGTTTACGGACCGCGCGGCCAAAAACGCGGCCCAGAACCTGCGGCTGACGCAGGATTACGTGGAATCGCAGGGCGCTGCGTTCCTGCTGACCGTGGCTCCCAACAAAAACGCGCTGTACCCGGAGCACATGCCCTATTATTACCCCGCGGGCGAGGGCGAATCGAGCATAGAAAAGCTGACGCCCCTGCTGGAGGAATACGAAGTAAACTACGCGGACCTGTTCGCCCTGTTCCGGTCGCAGGATGAAACGCTGTACCTGATGCGCGATTCCCACTGGAACAACAAGGGCGCGCTGCTGGCCTATAACGCCATTGCCCAGGCCGCGGGCATGGAACACGATACCTACGCCGACGCCGCCGTGACCCGTATAAAGGACGAGATCGGCGATCTGGGCAAAATGGCCTATTCCGTGGCCGCGCAGCCGGAATGGAACTACCGATACGATATCGGGGAGACCTATACCTACATTACGCCCACCAAGAGCGTGGAGGACGCCCTGATCATCACCGAAAACGAAGGCGCAAACGGCACGCTGCTGATGTTCCGCGATTCCTTCGGCAACACGCTGCTGCCCTTCTTTGCGCAGAACAGCGGCAGGGCCGTGTTCACCAAAACCGTGCCCTATCTGCTGGATCTGTATATGGGCACCTACCGGCCCGATACCGTGATCGCGGAAAAGGTGGAACGCAACCTCGGCGATTTTGCAAAGAACCCGCCCGTGTTCCCCGCCCCGGTCTGTGAGCTGCGGGATACGCCCGTCCCCTCGGCGGAGGGCTGCACCGTAAGCACCGCGGTCACCGAATACGATACGCGCTTTACGGCCGTTTCGGGCACGCTGGATACCGCGCTGGATTACGACGCGGTGTACGTGGTGACCGGGGGGCTCGCCTACCGGGCTTTTACCGTGAGTACGGACAACAGCGACAACGGCTATCTTGCCTATCTGCCGCAGGGCACGGCGGAGGGCGCCGACGTTGAGATCCGGATTTCTGCCGACGGGCAGCTGTATACCCTGTCCGCGGCTCTGAATACACAGGAGGATGCACAATGAAAAAGGTATTATCCATCGTTCTTGTTCTGCTTATGCTGGCAGGGCTGGCCGCCTGCGGCGGCGGAAAGACCAAAACGCTGACCGTGATCGACGGCGCCGAGCGCACCGAGGTGACCGTGAAAGCCAACGCCACCGTAGCAGCCGCGCTGGCCGAAGCCGGCATTATCCCCGGCGAGAAGGACGAGGTCACCCCCGCGCTGGACGAAAAGCCCGCGGACGGAACCGAGATCGAGTTCAGACGCTTCGTGACCGTCAACGTCGTTACCGCCGACGGAACCGTGATCCCCGTGGAGATGACGGGCGGCACCGTGGCGGACGCGCTGAAAGCCGCGGGTGTAACCGTAGCCGCGGATGAGAGCGTCAATATCAACGTCAACAACCCGCTGTATCCCATCACGGGCGATATCGTGATCTCCAAGGTGTTCACGGTGAAGCTGACCGCCGACGGCAAGACGGAGGAATATCAGACCGGCAAAACCACCGTGGCGGATTTCCTGAACGATCAGGGCATCGAGTTCACCGGGGACGACCGTCTGACCCCCGCCGCGGACGAGAAGATCGAAGGCGATACCGAGATCGTGCTGCAGCGCGTGGAAAAGAAGACCGAGACCGTGACCGAAACGATCCCCTTTGAAACGAAGCAGGAATACTCCTCTTCTCTGGATTCCGGCAAGACCCAGACCAAGCAGAGCGGCGCAGACGGCGAAAAGGAAGTCACCTATCAGATCATTCTCGTGGACGGCGAAGAAGAGAGCCGCGAGATCCTTGAGGAAAAGGTGATCAAAGAGGCGGTCAGCGCGATCATTGTGGTGGGCACGAAAAAAGCCGCGCCCGAGCCCGAGACCGGCGCGAACGGCAAGGTGATCGTATCCAAGGTGGCCGTACCGGACTGCGACGATCCCAGCCACGGCTATTACGTGGTCACGTATGAAGACGGCTCCGTAGACTACGTGGATTATTAATGATTAATGATTAATAATTAAAAATTAAAAATTTATCTGTGACAGTAAAAGACTGCGATCCCGTGGGTGGGGTCGCAGTTTTTATTTCTTTTATGGTGCAGCCGTCAGGCAATGGCAAAGGAACCCACTTTATAGTCCTTCCAGGCCCTGCCGCTGCCGCAGGCGGCGGTACAGCCTTCGAAAAAGATCGCGCCGGTGCCGCTGCGCCATTTCTGCGCGTCAAAGGCAACGTGTGTTTCGTTGTTGCTTCCCTTTTCCGCCGCTTTGATGCTGAACAGAAGGCCGTCCTCCCAATAAAGCTCGTTTGCGTTTACGTAGCCCTGTTCCTTAAGCTGCGCAAAGCCGAGCTGCAGGGCCTGCGCGTTATGCCTGCCTGCAAAGATCCACGCCACCGCGGCCTTTTCACCGTCGGTCAGGTTTCCCGGCGCTTCATCCAGAGATACGCTGATATATTTGATATCGCCGTTCAGGCCGCTGTCCTCCGTCCAGAGGTCCTCCAACACCTTCAGATAAAGCCCGCAGAGATCGCCGTGATCCGCTTTTCCGGCGTCAGCGACTTTGGCGGAGACGTTCTGCCCGGAGATCTGCATCGGCCACGTTTCCAGCAGCTCGATATCCGCGCCGAAGGTAAGGAGCATGCCGTTTTCCGGAGCGGCGTCCAAAGTCAGGGCGGCGGCGTTCACGGTATATACGTCGCCGCTCCCCTCCCCGGCCAAAACAAGCAAATCGGTCCCCGCGCCGTCGATCAGCCGCAGGGTCAGCGAACCTTCCGGCGCCTCTGTCTGCGTTCCGGCAGCGCTGCCGGGGGCATTCGTCGCCGGATCCGTTTTTTCCGCACGGCCGCCGCACGCGCCGAAGGAGATCATAAACGCGAGAATACAAATCAAAGAGAGTACCTTTTTCATATCACCAAAACCTTTCTTATACAAGTTTACGTATATAAGACGCGCGGGGATGAGAAAGTGTTGCGATAAAAATGAAAAACAGGGGTTTCACGATTTTTTGTGTAAACAACAGTTTATCGCTGTGTCGGATTAATGATTAATGATTAACGATTAACGATTTCGGAAGGGCTCTGCCCTTACCCAATTATAGAAGGCAAAACCATAGTTATCGCTGTTTTAATGCGGCGAAGCCGCCACCTTAATCATTAATTTTTAATCATTAATCGTTAATCAAAGAACGCGATAAATTTCAATTTGTCTTTTATTTTTCGAAAAAAAGCAGAGCCTTTCGGCCCTGCTTTTTTCAGTTGCTTGCCGCGGCGGCTGCAGCCTGCGCGGCCATAACGGCGTCGATGGCCAGCACCACGGACAGTACCAGCAGCTCTTTGGAGGGATCCGCGATATCGATCTCGTAGGAATCGCCCCAGCTCATCCACTTTTTATGGATCGTAACCACCGGCAGCTCGACCTGCGTGATCGTGTAATCGTGGGCGGTAAACTTGCCCTGCACCGTCCAGTCCGGGCCGTGCACCTCGTATTTCGGTTTCAGAAACGTTAACTTCTTTACGATCTCGGCAACCTCCTGCCCGCCGATCTCCACAATGAATTTCGGCAGCAGCGTGGGCACCCTTTCGCGGATATAGGCCACCTCGTCCCCGGCGGCATTATATACGAACAGCTTTTTGCCGATGGAAAACACCTTGCCCTCCACGGTATAGCGGTCCGCGCCGGATTCGTCCTTTACGGTGAAGCGATCCTTCCACGAAAATACTTTTTGTTTGATGTAGAGTTTCATTTTGATCTCCTTTCTATTCTGCCTGCTCCCACGCGCCGGTGAGCGTCTCGGGAGCGGCGTACGCGACCTCCACGGTTTCGGTCGTGTTTTCGTTTGCGTCACCGGAATATTTCACGTAAGCGTAGCCCGTAAGGGCGGTGTGCGCGTCCGAAACGGCGCGGTAGGTTTTTCCGGCTTCCATGGCAACGAGCTCGCCTTCGGCGTTCGCAAGGCGCGCCGAAAGGGCGTATTCGGTTTTGTTAGTGGCAATGGCGGTATACCAGAAAAGCGCTTCGTTCAGCAGCAGACCGTCCTCAAACACGGCGGAAAGCGCAACGTCTTCGCCTACGGTAATCAAACCGGTGCCGTTCGTTTCGGCAGTTCCGGCAAACAGGGCGCCGTTAGCCACCGTCATTTCGCCGTCCACGGTCAGGCGGCCGCGCTCGCTGTAACCGGCGACGGAAAGCTTGCCGCCCGCGGGATAGTGGTAGGCGGAATACAGGCCGGGCGCGAACCCGTCCGTCACGAAGAGACGGTCCTGCACCTCCAAGGCAGCGTCTTCGGCCACGGTCAGCACCGCGCCGGGCATCAGCGCCACGGACTGCGAAAGCGTCAGCGTGCCGCTTTTCTGCGTAAAGCTGAAGTTATACGGAACGCTGAAGGGCACGGTGGAAAGATCCATCGAGATCCCCGCCGCCTCCAGCGTAACGCCGCGCATGGCAACGTCCCCCGCCGCTTCCATCGAGAGGCAGCCGAGATAAGGATAGCCCTCCACGGTTTTATTCGCGTTATATTTGCAGCGCAGCACGGTATCTTCCGAAAGATTCAGCAGCGCGTTTTCGGCAGCGACCAGGAGCGTGGTCGTCGCGTTCTGCTTGCCGTTTGCGTAAAGCGCGCCGTAACCGTATACGGCGGAGGCCCCCGTCATCTCAAACGGGCACTGCACATTCACGCAGGCGTAGCTGTGGAACGGCAGCCGGTTATGCGCCACAAACGAGATCGCGCTGTAGGTGCCGCCGTGGTAATCGGTGATGATGAACGGCAGATAGAGCTCGCCGCCGCAAAGGGATACCCTGCCCGCGCCGGTAACGTAACCCGTCACGCTGAGCCGGCCCTTTACAACGATTTCGGACGTTTCGTCCAATACGATCTCGCCGTGCGCGCCGCAGGTTGCGCCGCCCACGGGCTGCGCGCCGGAAAACGTGCCGCCCACGGCCAGAAGACCGTCCTCTTCCACGGTCAGACTGCACCCGGCAAGGCGCAGCGTGCAGAACACGTCCGTGCCCGCGGGGGTCACTTCCGAAACGGCGCCGTTTGCGGCGGTATTGGCGTAACGCAGCTCTCTGTCGCCGGAAGCGTTGATCTTAATATTTTCAAAGCTGTACGGTACCAAAAGGGTAACGCCCGCCGGAACGGAAACGTCTTCGCTGAGCGTACCGTCCCTTACGAGCACCACGGTATCGCCCGCTTCGGCCGCGGCAAGCGCCGCCGTGACCGTGGCATAATACCCGCTTTCGGGGTCCCCTGAAGCGGCGTCCGCAAAGCACTGCCCGCAGTTGACGCACCCGAAACCGGCCTTCGGCACGGCGGGCGTTTCGCCGATATACGCCGCGGGGACCGTTTCGATCAGCGAGTGCGGCAGCGGATCCACGTTTGCCGTCTCCCGGGAGAGTTCTTTTCCGCAGCCCGCGCAGTATACAACCGCGTCATAGCTGCCGGCGGAAACGCAGGTGGGCAGGATCTCGTTCTCCTTCACCGCGGGGGCGGGGGTGTGATCCGGCATGGCAACGGCAACGTGCACGCGGGAATATTCCTGCCCGCAAACCGTGCAGTAAACCACCGTATCGAAGCTGCCGGGGTTTACGCAGGTAGCCGCCACGTAGTTTTCTTCCACCGCGTCGCCCGGGGTATGGGGCAGCGGCTGCTGAACGCACGCTTTACGGGAAAGCTCCGCCTTGCACGCCGTACAGTAAACCACCTCGTCCCAGCCGCCCGCCTTCGCGCAGGTAGGCCGGACCAGATTTTCCTTAACGGTTTTGCCCGGGGAATGTCCTTTTGCCGGGATCGGCGCGGAGAGGATCTCGCCGCAGGAGCAGCGGTACCGCAGCGTGCCCTCCTTCGTGCAGGCGGCGGGGATCATGGATACCATCGGTTCCTTTCCGGTACGGGCCGGATGGGTGATCTGATCCAATCCCACCGCAACCCTGAGCACAATGCGCGCGTCCGCGGTGTTCACTTTCCCGTTGTGGTCCGCGTCGCAGCCCGGCCTTGTTGTGTTACTGAGCCGCTCCAGCCCCACGGCTGCCCGCAGCACGAATCTCGCGTCCTTAACCGTTACATTTCCGTCCCCGTCCGGATCCCCGGCCGCGGCGGATGCGGTCAGCGCGAAACTGAACAGCGCCGTGAGCGCGATCAGCAGTACGAAAAGCTTTTTCATGGTCCTCTTCCTCAGTCGTTGTTTTTCAGTGTTTTATATTCTTCTTCGGTAATTTCCAGAAACCGGCCGTGCTTGAAGCCGTAAGGAAACGAAAACTCGCTGTCCGCCCGTTTGAAGCGCGTATCGCCCGGCGCCGGGGAAACGTAGGGCACGTAGCCCATTTCCTCCCGGGGACAGCCGAAGAAATCCAGCATCAGGCACCAGCGCCCGTCCGGCAGGATATACGTTGTGGCGGCTTCGTAAGCGCCCGCGTTCGTATAATAGCGCATCACGCAGTCAAACGCGTCGTCGTGCGTCCACGGGCCGAACAGGGTGGGGGCCGTTTCGTGCATGTTGCCGGAGGGATCGTTGGCGTTTTTATAGAATAAATGATAGGTGCCGCCGAGCTTTACGATATGGGAATCCAGAATTTCGTTTTTCTTGTCGAAATAAAGCTCCGGCGCAGTGAACGAGCGGAAATCCTTGGTGCGGCAGCAGTAGATGCTCATATGTTCGTAATCCGTCTCCCGCACGGTGGAACCCCAGTGGATCAGGTATTCGCCCGTTTCTTCCTCGTAAAACACCTCCGGCGCCCAGAGGCAGCCGAAATCGTCCCGGCCGAAGTACAGAAGCCTTTGATCTGAAAAATGTACAAGGTCTTCCGTCTCCCAGCAGCTGAGATATTTGGAGCCGTTGTGGTTGCAGTCCTTCCAGTCCACGTTGTGGTTTTCGTCCATGCGGTACACGATGCACAGATCGGTGGCCAGCAGCACGAAGCCGCCGGTCTTTTTGCGCACGATCTCAATATCGCGCACGCCCCCCGCCCCCATGATTGAAGTGAGCACGGGTCTGCCGCCGTTCAGGGCCTCCCAGTGAAACCCGTCCTTTGACACGGCAAAATGGACCTGCTCCCCGGAGGGAAGCAGGGATTCACGGAAATGGACGGAAAGGTAGGGCATAGTATTCACCTGAATGCGGAATAAATTTAAATTTCAGTTTGTCGCGCTTTTTGATCAACAATTAATGATTAAAAATGAATGATTAAGGTGGCGGCAAAAGCCGCATTATTATGAGCGCAGCGAATAACAAGGTTCTGCCGAAGGCAGGTTCTTATAAAGACGATACCATCGGTTACCACTGATACAATCAGGTAAGGGCGGGTCTCGCCTGCCGGCTCGGTCAGCGCTTCTGCCTTCGGCAGAGGTGTCCACCGGACACCCGCGCCCCTTCCGCAATCGTTCATCGTTCATCGTTAATCATTAGTCCGGCAGAACGACAAACTGAAATTTTTACATCAAAATCAATCAGCCGGTAAATCGGTCACCACGGTCTCCTCCTGCATCGTAACGTCCTCTTTGGCGTAGAAGGAGGTGTATTTATCCTGATAATAGCTTTCGGGCGTGACCTCGTAGGAGCCGTCCGGCGCGTAGGTGATCACGGTGCAGCCGCGCTGCGAGCCCAGCTTATAGATGCCGGGGTACGCAAGGTAGTCCACGCTGCGCCCGTAGGTAAGGCGGATGCCCTTGTATTCCAGCGAGAAATTGTTCAGATGGTCGTGCCCGCAGAAGATGGCCTGCGTGGAGCCCAGCTCCTGCACGGTCTCGAACAGGTTATCGTCGCCCACGCCGCAGTAAACCACCTTTTTGCTCTCGCCCGCGGTGCCGTAGATGAGCTTCACGTTTTCGGTATCCTGCTGGCCGTTTTCAATGTATTCATACCACGCGTCCTTATACTCCGTGAGCGGGATATGGAAGAACAGGCAGGATTTGAGCGGCGGGATCTTATCTGCGCCCATCGCTGCGTAAACGGCGTCGTTTTCATCCTGATAGGTTTTCAGGGTGTCGGCATACCAGTCGATCTGGTTCTGGTGGATGTTATCATACAGCCATTTGATGCCCAGATAATCGCCGTTGGTATAGGAATGGCTGTCCAGCAGATAGAGCAGCTGCGTGGCGGCGCCCTTGGTGTTCTTTACCACGATGATCTGGTTGCCGCTGCCGTCGATCTCTTCCGGACCGGCCTGGAACAGGCAGTACTTATAATCGCCGCTGCCGTAAAACTCCGCCATCTTCTCGCGGGAATAGTAGCTGTAGATCTCCGTATCGTGGTTGCCGAAGGCCAGCGTCCAGTAAACGCCCAGCCTCTCCATCAGCGCGGCAAACAGCTTCGCGGAGGACTTGTTGTTGAACGTGCCTGCCTGGAAGGGTACCGGATAGCCCACGTCGCCGGTCACGATCACAAGATCCGGCTTTTCCGCGGTCACCATGGCGGCCACGGCGTTCAGGGACATCGCGTCCTTCTTAAAGGCCAGCCAGCCGCCGCCGATATGCACGTCCGTCAGCTGCAGCACCTTCAGATCGTCATCGGTAACGAAGGTGTAGTTGCCGTGGGCGTCCTTTTCGGGCACCAGCTGCTTCGTATATTCCACCTGGGGGAAGGAGCGGACCTTTTTCATGTTGCCGGCGTTGCCGATCACGTTTACGATGGCGGTGAGGGCGGCGATCACCACGATGGCAATCAAAATCCCGAGGATCACCTTACCGGCTTTGCCCTTTTTCTTCGTTTTGGTTTTGGGTTCGGTTCTGGTTTCAGTTTTGGTGCTCATATCGATTCTCCTTTGCTAAAATACAGTATAAAACGATACCGGTCTCGGATAAAACGCGGCGCGATAATGCGTCTGCGTCAAAATCCAGATCGGTAAAAAAGGCGCAGCATTCCGTTTCGTCCCCGTAGCGGCCGTACTGCGTATAGCAGAGCTTTTCGGCGGCTTCAGAGGAAGAAAGCAGAGCGTTCAGTTTTTCCCGCTGTTCGGCGGGCACGTAATTGACCAGAGATTGGCCGGAGGAGATCAGCATTTTTACGGCGGGCACGATCATGGAGATGCTGATGATGAGGCCGAAGAGCGCGTCGAAGCTGAAATGCTCCGTGCCGGAGAGCAGGAGCGTGAGCACCGTAAAGCAGGTGATAAACGCGTCCAGCAGCGAATCAAAGGCGATCATTTTCAGCACGGCGGAGGAGATCCTCCGGTTTTTCCGGCGCAGCCATAAAGAAAGCCCCAGCTTTACCAGCACGGTGCCGATCAGCGTCCAAAGGTAAAGCGGCGTATACCACACGGGCGCAGGGTACATAAAGCGCTCCAGCGCGGAATAAGCGAAATACAGCCCCGTAAAAACGATGACGATAGAGATGAGGAACGAAAACAGCTGCTCGCCCTTTTGCAGCATATGCGCCGTGTTTTTATCCGAAGCCCGCAAAAATACCGCGAGCACCGAAAGCGTGAGCAGCACGGAGAGGAAATCGAACAGATTGTTCACCGCATCCGAAAAAATGCTGATGGCGTTGCTGGCCAGGCCGATATACAGCTTGACCCCGAACAGCAGTAAATTGACGGTGCATACGGCAGCGCATACGCGGATCACGGTACGGGCTTGATTCATGGCGCATCCCCTCGGCATCAGTATACTATATATAAAGGGGAAATGCAATTGTAAAATTTCAGTTTATTGGGCTGTCGCCCTTCAAACACAATGATAAAAGATAAAAGAGCAAAGATAAAAGTCGGTGGCGGCTGAAGCCGCATTGAATCAATGGAACCGGTGTTCTTTCTTCTTTTATCTTTCTTCTTTTTTCATTGTTGCAGTTTAGGGGCATCGAGCCCCATAAACTGCAATTTAACCTCCTCCCCGTTGACAAACCGATTCCGATACACTAAAATATACGCAGAAAGAGCAAAGGAGACGAAGATCCGATGAACATAAACGGAAAGCTGCGTTCCCTGATCGCGCTGCTGGCGGCGGTATGCGTGCTTTTCACGCTGGGCGCCTGCGGCGGCCGGACTGACACGGGCGAAACCACCGAACCGGAGGCCTCCCCGAAGGATCTGCTGGAGGACTTTATCGACGCCAATTACAGCGCGGTGGAAGCCCTGAACGAGCAGTACGGCGAAATCTACGAATGCTGTATGTACGCCGAAGGGCTGGATCTGGTTTACGAATTCCGCATGATGATCGACACGGACGCCGAGAGCTTCGGCAATTCGCTGAAAAACGGCAGCAACGAAAACTTTGTAAGTCTGCGCGACGCGCTGAGCGAATATACCGGCAACCCGGACGCGTGCGTGATCGTGCGTCTGGTGGATACGCAGTATCATGTGATCTACGAAACGCGCATCACCAAGGATACCGAGCCCGTGGAAGCGGAGGAGGTCAGCGTTCAGTACGGCACGCTCGGCGAGCTGCTCGGTTCCGCCGCATTCAAAACACAGATCGCGGCGCAGAATACGGCCGACCTGCGCGTGCTCACCGAGGCCGACGGCGACGAGACGCTGGTGATCCGCTACCAGCTGCAGGATACCTACGGCGCGGACGAGATCGAAGAACTGAAACCAAAACAGCAGGATCTACTGAACGGCGATAATATCACCGAAAGCATGGCTTCCACCTTCGCGGGCGTGAACGCCCTGCTCACGAAAGAGATCACAGGCATCCGCGTGACCGTGGAGGATCTCAGCGGCGCGGTGATGGCGGAGAGAACGTTTACCGCGGCGGACTTTACGGATTAAATCTTTGCGAAAGCAAAACAAGCCTCCCGGCCGGGAGGCTTGTTTTTTTATACTAAATTGAAATTTATCGCTTTGCGGGAATGAATGATTAACGATTAATGATTCATCATTAATCAAAGAGCGCGCTAAACTGAAAATTATGCAAAACCAACCTACTCCGCCCACGCCGGATTAACGGCAACGCCGTAAAGTTTCGGCGCTTCGGTACCGCGGCCGTCGAACCGCACGCTGCCGTCGTTGGAAAGGACGATCTCACTCTCCCCCGCGGGCAGGGATACCGTAAACGTGACCGTAGCGCGGTTCTCGTCCGAATAGGTATTGCGGCACCAGACGCGCTGCGTTTTGCCTGCCGCCGAGACGGTAAAATACTGCTCGATGAGGTCCACGTTATAGGCGTGGTAACCGCCCTCGGCATTGTTGGAGTACGTAAGCGTGACCCTGTAATCCCCGGCAACGGGGGCGCTTACCGGAAACGCGGCGCTGCCGCCCCCGGAAGAAATGCCGGTCACCGCGCCGTTTTCCAGCTTTGCGCCGCCGGAAAGCGTGAGCCCCTCCGCGGGGATCTCGGCCAGCGTATATTCCTGTTTGGCGGGCTTCACCGCGCAGCGGCTCCCCCGCCCCGTGAGTTCGATCAGATTCAGCCCCTCGCGCAGATAAATATATTTGCCCGGGCAGGGCGTACCGTTGACAGTCGCTTCGGCCCCCGTTTCGATCTCGTACCAGCCGTTGGCGGGCGATACGGCAAGAACCCCCGTCCGGTCCTCCCCGCTGGCCTCTTTTTCATACAGCAGGGCGATATCGCCGGGCTTTTCCGTTTGTTTTACCAGCATGCTGTCCAGAACGAAGGTGCCGGTACCGTGCGTCAGTTCGATGCTGTGGTCGCCCGCGTCCAGCCACGCCGTAAGATCGTAAGCGGCGGTATACTCACTGCGGATCGTATTGGGCAGGGTGACGGTCTGCGTTTTGCCGTCGATATTCAGTTCTGCAAGCGCGCTGACACGGTCCGAAGGGGCGGGGTCGTCGTTGGCCTTGCCGTAAATCAGGCGGATATCGTAGCTGCCGTCCTTCGGCACCGTAAAGATCAGGCGGACGCCGTCGCCCGGGTGCTCGATGCCGCCCACCATGCCGGCAGTCTCGCCCGTGGCTGCATAGGCGGAATCGTAGGTATAGGCCGTACCCAGCAGCGTGCCGCGTTCAAACTCGTACCGCACCGGGATATTTTTGTTTTCATAGGTCTCGCCCTTCTCCTTCGCGGGCGTCACGGTGATATGATACACGCTGTCCGGATCCATATCCGGGAGCTTGACCGTCAGGCTGCCGGTATAGATGCGGGCGTCGTATTCTCTGACTACGGTGGGGGCGAACACCCTGCCCCCGAGCCCCTCGAACGAAACGGACTCTATTTTTACCCGCACGGTCCTGCCCAGCTTTGTTTCGGGCAGGTTTTTGATTTTGACGCGGCCCGTATAATCCGCGCCGCCCACGAGGATGCTGATCGCGTCCTTTTCGTCCGTGATGGCGCCGAAGCCGTTATAGTGCTTATAGCGGAGCTCCCGGCGGTCGCGCAAAGCGTTTTTGAAATCGGCGTGAAAGAGGTCGCTCACTTCCTTTTGCATGCGCGTGCCCTCCATATCCGCGTACCAGCGGTAGAGCCACCAGCAGGCGTTGGGCGAAACGCCGTCCGCGCAGGTATCGCAGAGGTTGTCCGCCAGCCGCCAGTAGGCGATGTTGCCGTAAACGCCGGTCTCCTCGATCTGGCGGATATAGCGGAACATCTTCGCCGGGTCGCCGCACTCCTCCATCATGCCGTATTCCGTGATGATGATGGGCAGCGGGCCGACCGGCTCCGCCGGGAGCTGCTCCAGATTCCGGTAATTGAGCACGTGCTCATCCAGCTTTTCGCTGCTGAGCTCCCCCAGCTCGTGCCAGATCATCACGTCCGGCAGGCAGTTGTGATCGGCGCAGTAATTCAGAAACCAGGCCTCTTTTTCGGGGCTGTAATCACAGTAGCCCGGCCCGCCGATCAGCGCGTCCGGAGCCAGCTCCCGCACCAGAGTATAGGTTTGCTCCCACGCGGAGAAGAAATTGGCGCGGCCCGCGTCGTCAAAGGCAGCCCACTGGCCCTCTTCCATCCAAGTACCGAACCACACGCCGTTATCGCACTCGTTGAACAGGCAGTAAACCAGCCGGTCCGCGTAAGCCGTCTGCTGCAGCGCGGTCACTTTTTCGCGCACCTTGGGGAAGAAGTCCTCCGTGAGATAGCGCTGCCAGTCGTAGGTCCCGGCGCGGCGGGCTTCAAAGATGGCGTCGTTATCGTAATACCAGGTGGCGTACGCGTCCTGCAGGTACACCACGATATAATCGCAGGCGTCGAGGTTCCCCGCCACGTGGTCCACGTCGCCGATGGGGTGCTGCAGGCCGCCGATCACCTTCTGCGAAACGCTTGCGATATCGAGGCTCTGCGCCATGAGCGAATCCGGCACGTTTTCCTCCGCCAGCCCGTACAGATACCCGGAAGCGCGCGAAGACAACGCCTCCCCGGGGGCGGCGGCGTCGAATATGATGGTGGGCTGAAAGCCGTGGCTCAGCGCGCCGAACACGAAGCTGAAAAACAGCCCGATCACCGTAAAAATTTTCATAAGGCCCCCCCCTCAGCGCTGCGGGATGCGCAGCACGGTGACGCTGAACGCGGGCACGGTGTAGTTGAAGGCCTCCGAAAGCCCGGAAAGGGAGAAGGCTTCGATCCCGATATTCTGCGCCGTGTTGCCGAACTCGTTTTCAAAATCCGCGCTTTCGCCCGCCAGCTGCCAAACCGCGGCGGTATCGAAGGGCACGGCGTTTTCCGCCTTTAGGGCGAAGGTGCGGGCGGAATCCGTAACGTTGACGATTTTTATAATAATATCGCCCGTTTCGTCCGTGCTCACCACCTGATAGGCCTCGGCCTCGGCGGGATAGGCGGTGTCGTAATCCACCATCAGCGCACCGTCGATATAGCACTTGACGCGCGTGCCGCCGATCTCGATCTTCAAAAGATAGGTGCGGCCCGTTTCCACGGTGAAATCCTTCAACGTTTTCAATATCTGCCCGGTTTTGCCGGTCTCACTGATGCGCTGCAGGCAGGACACCGTATTCTGCCAGCCGCCGATGTTCCACAGCCAGCAGTCCGTTTCGCTCTGCACGGCAAAGGGGATCAAAAAGCCTTCCTCGCCGTCGGTCTTGGTGGCCTCTATCGTATAGGTATAATTTGCCATATCGTTATCCGTGCCGTAAAACGCCGCGTCGCCGGTATCGGCGTAGTTCATGCCCGTGCCCACGTGCACCAATTTGCCGTTTCTGATCTTAAAAACGCCGTCGTTCACGTTTTCCCAGTTCCATTTGAAGTTGGGCAGCGTAAAATCGTCTTTGAGCAGGGTTTTGCCCGTGGCGTTGTCCGTCACCTTCAGATTGTCGAATTCCGCCTCGGTATACCAGGTGCCCACGCCCACGCGGCCCCTGAGCTCCGGCTGCGGCACAGCCGCCCCGGAAAGCTCGCTTCGGAGCAGCTTTGCGCCCTGATTGTTCGCGAAGAGCTGCTGCACGTAATAGTTCACCGAGGGCGTGATGCAGTCGTTATCGAACCAGATCAGGTTGGGCCGCCAGTGGGAGGCCGTATTGCTGGCAAACAGCGGCGCGTAAGCCGCCATGCGCACGATATCGCCGTTGCGCTCCAGCCCCGTCATATAGGCAGCCTCGGCCAGCGCCGCCCGCACCGTGTTGCTTTGGGCCGCATATTCCCCGAGGAACACCGGAATGGCGCCGCCGTAAACGGTATCCCTCATTTCGGCAACGGCGCGCTTATAATTATTTTCGTCGTAATAATCGCCGTTTTTCAAAAACCATTCGGGCGTCTGGTAATAATGCTCGTCAATGGCGCCCGCAAAGGCGAGCGTATCCTGCGCGTCGCCCAGCTGCGCGGCCGCGTAATCGTAGGCCTTGCGGTGATTGCCGCTGCCCAACGCGTCCGAAGCGCCGGCGGAATAGATCAGCGTGATGCCCTCGTACAGATCGGGATTTTCGGCCTTGGCTGCATTGAAGGCGTCCAGAAACGCCTGATAGCGCTCAAAGTATTCCTCGCCCTCGTTTTCGTTGCCGACAGCGATATACTGCAGCTCGAAGGGCGCCTCATGCCCCATATCGATGCGCGCTTTGCCCCACGGGGTGCTCTCATCCCCGCGGCAGAACTCCACCAGATCGAACATATCCTGCAGGAACATGGCGAAATCCGCGCTCTCCATATCCTCGCCGTGCATGCCGCGCATCTGGCAGTAGAGCCCGCAGTTGAGCACCGGCACGCCCACCGCGCCGATATCCTCCGCCAGCTGGAAATACTCGTAAAACCCGAGGCCGTAGGTCATAAAGCAGGGCCACGGATCCTCGGCGGCCGAGTGATCCGTCCAGATGTTTTCGCCCTGCGTGCGGGCCGCCACGTCGCCGTAACGTCCGTTGAACAGCAGCGGCGCCCCGTTTTCGTCCTGCCCTACGCTGTCCTTCCAGCGGTAGGCGGTGGGAATATTGTAGCCCTCGATGACGCAGCCGCCCGGGAAGCGCAGGAATTTGGGCTGCAGCGCCTCCAGCGCCTCGGCAAGGTCCTTCCGCAGGCCGTTTTCGCGGCCCTTGTAGGTATCCTCCGGGAACAGGGAGATCATATCCAGGCACACGCTGCCGCGCCCGATAAGCACCTGCAGCGAGACGTCCGTATCCGCTTTGACGGCGCTGTTCAGCCGCAGTTCGTATTTCGTCCATTCGTTTGTGATCTCCGGGATCACGCCTTCGGCGGCAACGGTATCCCCCGCCATCAGGCGCACCGTGACCGGGCCGCTGTAAGCGTCCGCTTTCGCGTAAACGGAAAAGTCGTAGCCCTTTTCCTCGATGCACATACCCTCCATAAAGCCGATATTCTTCACGCCCGCAAGCGCATCGGCCGGGTTCGTGAGCACGAGGTAATTCGTATTGTTCCGGTTCAGGGCATTCTGCGCATCCCCGATCTTCACGTCCAGCGCCGCGCCGTTGACGGCACCGTAATGGTAGAGCTGGTCCCCGGCGGCAAGAGAGGTGAACTCAAAGGAGCGGTTGGCAACCATTTCGGCATAGAGGCCGCCGTCCGCGGAAAAATTGATGTCCTCAAAAAAGATGCCGAACAGCAGATCGCTGATATCGCGGATCTCCTCCCCCGCGTCCAGACGGAGCGCGTAATCCGCAGCCTCCTCGCTGTAGGCGGTTACGGTGTTGGCGTCCGGCCGCACGGTCTCGGGCGTCGGCGCGGACGGAGAGAACAGCCCGGTAAAAAATGCCAGGATACTCGCGATCACGCGGCGGAAAAAGGATACGACGGCGTATTTCATGCAAATAACGCTCCTTTTCGGTTTTATAAAATTAATTATACATATATTTGCGCGAATTGTCAAATCGGTATTTACAAATGAGGCGGATTCGGGTAATATGGAAGCAGTAGAAATTGAAATTTATCGGGCTCTTTTATTTACGATTAACGATTAAAGATTAATGATTAAGGTGGCGGCTAAAGCCGCATTAAAAAGATGACACCAACGGTTTCAACTATTACAATCAGGTAAGGGCGGGTCTCGCCTGCCGGCTCGGTCGGCGCTTCTGCCTACGGCAGAGATTGCCACCGGCAATCCGCGCCCCTTCCGAAATCGTTAATCGTTAATCATTAATCATTAATCCGACACAGCGACAAACTGAAATTTTACACGCAACGAGGTATTTACAATGAGCGACCATACGTTATATTATACTTCCCCCGCGAAATACTGGATGGAAATGCTGCCTCTGGGCAACGGGAGCCTCGGCGCGATGAGCGATTCCGGCGCAAAAACGGAGCGCATCGTGCTGAACCACGACACGCTCTGGACGGGCCGCCCCCGCCGCGTGGAGAACCCCAAAGCGCCCGCCGCGTACAAAAAGGCGCAGGCGCTGGCCCTGCAGGGCAAATACCGCGCCGCCGAAAAAGAACTGGAAAAGAATTTTCTTACCGTATGGAGCCAGGCCTACCTCACCTTCGGCACGCTGACGCTGGACTTTGATTTCGGCCGGTTCACCGGTTACGAACGGCGGCTGTCGCTGGCCGAAGGAGTACTGACGAGCGCCTTTGCGGCAAACGGAAAGGCCGTAGAAAAGAGAGCTTTCGTCTCTTACCCGGACGGCGTTTTCGTATACAGGATCACGTCCGAAGCGCCGTTTTCGTGCGATATCGCGATCTCCTGCCCGCTGAAAAGCCGCACGTATACCGAAAACGGTCTGCTTCTGACGGACGGCGTATGTCCCGCGGACGCGGACACCGCAAACCCGGATTATCCCTGCGCCTCTCTCGTATACGACGATAAAAACGGCGTGCCCTTCCGCGGCGCGCTGAAGGCCGAAACGGACGGCGAAACCCGATTTACCGAAGATAAGCTCACCGTATCCGACGCCACGGCGCTCACGCTGTATTTCACCATATGCACGGGCTTTAACGGCTTCGATAAAGACCCCGCCACCGAGGGCAGGGAATATAAGAATGCCGCCGTGCAAACGGCGGAAGCCGCCGCGAAAAAGGGCTTTGCCGCGCTGCTGGAGGACCATATCAAAGATCATAGCGCGCTGTACGACCGGGTAAAGCTGGAGCTGGGCGGCGGCAGCGAGCTGCCCACGGACGAGCGCCTGAAACGCTTTGAAACGGATCAAAGCGACCTTTCCCTGTATACGCTGCTGTTCAACTTCGGGCGGTATCTGGCCATCGCGGCTTCGCGCCCGGGCAGCCGCGCCATGAACCTGCAGGGGATCTGGAACGATACGGTACGCGCCCCGTGGAACGCGAATTATACCATCAACATCAATACCGAAATGAACTACTGGCCCGTGCTGCCCTGCGCCATGCCGGAGCTGGCCGAGCCCCTCACGGAGCTTGTGAAAGCGCTGTCCGTAACGGGCGAAACCACGGCGAAAAACTTTTACGGCGCACGGGGCTTCGCGGCCCACCACAACGCCGATCTCTGGGGGCATTCGGAACCCGTGCACGGCGGCGTGAGCTGGGCGTACTTCCCCGGGGGCGGCGGCTGGCTGGCGCGGCATTTGTACGAATACTACGCCTATACGCTGGATACCGCCTTCCTGCGCGATACCGCCTACCCTATCCTGCGCAAGGCGGCGCGGTTCTATTTAGATATTCTGATCCGCGATACGGACGGCTCGCTGATGCTCTGCCCCGGCACCTCGCCGGAAAACAACTTCCGCCGCGGCGGGGTGAGCTGCCCCGTTTCCAAAAGCACGGCCATGCTGAACACCATTGTGCTGGACGTATTCAACTGCTGCCTGAAGGCGGGCAAGGCGCTGGGCGAGGACGACGATCTGCTCAGCGAGATCCGCGCGGCGGCAAAACGCGTAAAGCCCCTCAAGGTGGGCAAAAACGGCACGGTGCTGGAATGGAACGAGGAGCTGCCCGAGGCCGAGGTGCATCACCGGCATCTCTCGCACCTCTACGCCCTGCACCCGGCGGACCTGATCGACGTGCGCAAAACGCCCTCGCTGGCGGAGGCCTGCAGGCAGTCCCTGCTGCGCCGCGGCGACGACGGCACGGGCTGGAGCCTTGCGTGGAAGGTCAATCTCTGGGCGCGGCTTTTAGACGGGGACCACGCGCTCTCGCTCATCGACCGGCAGCTGCGCTATATCCCGGCGGGCGGCACGGAGACCCGCTATCGCAGAGGCGGCGGCACCTACCCCAACATGATGGACGCCCATCCCCCCTTCCAGATCGACGGCAACTTCGGCGTCACCTCCGGCATCTGCGAAATGCTGCTGCAGAGCGACGGCACGCATATTTACCTGCTGCCCGCGCTGCCTGAAAAATGGAAAAAAGGCAGCGTAAAGGGCCTTGCCGCCAAGGGAGGCGTGAGCGTGGACATGGCGTGGGAGAACGGGAAGCTGGTTTCCTATGAGATCCACGGAGAAGCCGGCGGGATGATCGTGGTGGATTGCACTGCGTCGATTAATGATTAATGATTAAAAATTAAAAATGAAATCGGTTTGCCGTAAGATCAGAATGATCCGGCAAACCGATTCTTTTTATGCTATGTGTTTTATTCTCTGGTTCACGCTTCCAAAGCTGCGCTGAACCGCATATAATCATTAATCGTTAATCATTAATCGTTAATCCTACGCTTGCTCCATCAAAAATCGTAAACATTCGAATAATTCGTTCTCGCCTCGCCCGGAGTATATTCGTCCAGTGTGACGGAGAAGATCAGGTCCGTGCCGCTGCGGCGGACGCGCACGCTGACGGTATCCCCCGCCTTCAGGCCGATGAGGGCGGCGGAGAAATCGGATACCGAGTACACCGGCGTATCGCCCACCGCCGTGATCACGTCCGAAGCCAGCAGCCCGGCAGCGTCCGCGGCCGTGCCCGCGCCCACTTCCACAATATAGCAGCCCTCCACAATACCGTAACGGAAGGCCATGGCGGAGGTGATCGTCTGCACCGAAACGCCCAGCACGGGTTTGCCCGTCACGTAGCCGGTGCTGATGATATCGCGGATCATGCCGATCACGTCGTCGATCGGGATGCAGAAGCCGAGCCCCTCGATGGAGGAGGAGGCGTATTTCGCGCTGGCGATGCCCACGATCTCACCCTGCATATTGTACACCGGACCGCCGGAGTTGCCCTCGTTGATGGCGGCGTTGGTCTGGAACATATGGATCGTGGTGCCCGTATCGCCGGTGATCATGCGGTTGAGGTAGCTCACCACGCCGTCCGTAAAGGTATAGCTGAGATTGCCCAGGGGGTTGCCGATCACAAGGATGTCGTCGCCCACGGAAAGCGCCGCGGAGGAGCCGATGGGGGAAACCTGAAACGATCCCTCGATCTTGAGCACGGCGATATCGTTGGCCTCCTCGTAACCGCGCACCGTGGCTTCATAGGTGGAGCCGTCGTAGGTGGAAACGGTGATCGCGTTGGCGCCTTCGATCACGTGGTAATTCGTCACCACGTAGCCGTCCTCCGTTACGAAAAAGCCGGAACCGGTGGAAACCACGGTCTGCACCGAATAGCGGCCGAAGAAGCCTGCCACCTGCCGGGAGCTTTCGGCGCGCACGCCCACAATGGCGTTCACGGCCCCGGCGTAGATCTCGCCCTTGGTTTTGGTTTCATTGACCGGCGCGGCGGTAGGCTCTTCCGGTTCGTCCTCCGTCGGGGCTTCGGTATCGTCCGCGGGCGCCGCCGACGTGATCTCCTCCGTGCCCGGAATGGGGATCTGGTAATACTCCCCTTCGGTGATCTCGGTGGTCTTATCCGTTTTGTCGCCGCTGATCAGGGGATAGAAATTCAGCATCGCGTATGCCCCGCCGGCCCCGGCCAGCAGGCTCATCACGAAACAGATCACCACCATGGTGATCCCGAAGGCGGTGAGCTGCTGCTTTACGCTCTTCTCCTTCTTGTTTTCGCCGCCGTCCGTTTGGGGCGCGGGCGCCTGAGCGGGCGTCTGAGCGGGTGCTTCGGGCTGGGGCGCGAAGGGCGTATAATCGTTGATATCCAAAGGAAAAACCTCTTTTCCGTTTTTCGTCAGTATAGCCGGGCCCGCTTTAAAGAAGCTTATACATCAGCACGGCGTTTTCCTTGGTGGCGTGTTCCTGCACGCTGAGCACCTCGGCCCGCGTCAGGTTCGGCCCCATCTGGATGGAGATCACGTCCCCCACCTTCACTTCATACGAGGCGCGCGCCACCTTGCCGTTGACCTCCACGTGCTTGGCGTCGCAAAGCTCGTTGGCCACCGTGCGGCGCTTCACCAGGCGGGAAACCTTTAAGAATTTATCCAATCTCATAGCTCTGCTCCTTAAATATAAATTGGAATTTGTCGCGCTGAAAGCGCGACAGCGATATGCATTCCTGCCGGAATGCGCGATATATCCCTCCGGGAAGCGATATACCTTCGGCGCGATA
>JAEEGL017392120.1_pt1 | contig 29422 bp, 23 predicted proteins | sample 9134231 | NCBI WGS metagenome assembly JAEEGL01 (sample SAMN16246548, study PRJNA631951) | gut metagenome | biome: gut microbiome; feature: rumen; material: fiber-attached | host: Bos | place: Iran: Karaj | collected 2018-10
CGCATCCCGCAGTGCATCACCATGCAAGGGATCGCGGGGGGGGCGGGCGGTAGGCGCGCAGCCAAACGGCGAGCACACAGCACCGTGGGGGGAGACTTCCCCCCTCTTTACAGAAAATACGACGAATTGCAAGCAATGCAAAGTATAATCGCCTATTTATCGTTATCGAGCCAGGTGTCCCACTGCAAAGGGAATGGCGGCGGAAATGACGTGGCCGGCGTGGTGAGCCAAATCTGGCCAAATGTAAAGGGATCGGGCCATTCGAAGCTGCTCGTGGCGGTGTGGTCGAAGTGGCCGTCGGGGTGCCGATCGTGCTGGCGTGCCGTAAAACTCAGCCCCTGCGCGCGCTTGAGCTGCGTCATTGAGGATACGCCGTAAAATGAAGATGGTATAAAAATGTTCAGTTGATATCCGCTGGCGAGCTTGCTTGCTGTAACCTGCGGCATCGCGTGCCAGTGTTCACGGGATGGGGTGAGGGGGACGACGCAGAGATTCGGCGTGATGGCAATGCCATAGACATCGGCGTCGATATCGTGGCGGTAGGGCGCGTTGTGGTAGTTTTTCTGGTATTCGAGCTGCCATGTTTCGGGGGATTTGGGCTGGATTTCGAGCGCCGGATTGAGGTCGAACCAGACCTCGGCATGGTCGTACTGCTGAATGGAAATCTGGTCGCTGCACGATTGCGGCTCGACGATATCGATGTCGGTGAGGGCGAGCGTGATGTAGAGGCCGTGGTCGTTCCATGAGGCACCGGCCCGCATGGATTCGTGATCGGAAATCGCGGGCATTTGCGCGGTTTTTATCGCCGCCGGGGCCATCGGAAGCGCCTGATTTTGCGACGCAAAAATCATGGCATATTCGGTCTGGCGCTGCAGCGCGGGCATGAACGGCCCGTCGGGCAGGCGCGAATAGGCCCGGCTGGCCATTCCGTTGCGAAAATCAAAGCGGTTCATTTGCGCCGCATGTGTCGATGATTCGCTGGTTTCAACCGTGTGCAGCAGCACATTCGGATTCCAGTCGCCGTCGAGCAGAATATCGTGGCATTCGTGGATATCCCACGTTTGCATGCGCCAGTGTTCGCAAAGCGTGAAGCCTTTTTCGGGCGAGTCGATGGTCTGCGTGAAATTGCCCGGTTCGTAAGGCGCCGTCTGCTTCTGCTTCTTTTCGAACCGCAGCACCGGCTCGCCATTCTGATTAAAACTATAGACACCGACGACATAACGCGTGCGATCATGCGCGTCAGGCGCAAACGACAGTGTCACAATCTCGTATTTTCCATCGTCGTTCGCGTCGGCAAAACGGTAGTCCAGAAGCACCAGCCGCCGCTGTTTCTGCTTGCGAATCGTGCGGTATGCCGCCTTCACCATCCACGATTTGGCATTCGGAAGCGCCGTCAGCGCCCGCAGATCCTGCAAATACGTTCCCGAAATGTCCTGCTTCTGCGCACGCTGCCGATGCCGCGCAGGCTTCGAATCCGCTTTGGGTGGGGCTTGCAGTTCGCGATCATCCGACATCTGAATGATATCGGTATCGCCCAGCACAACTGCCGGTTGGTCGAGACTGGCATAAGGCAAGCCCGAATCGGCATACGCCAGCCCATAATCAGCCATCAGCAGCAACGAAATTGGAATGATTAAAGAACGGAACATGACAGCAACAGCAAATGATTTCTGGAACGCACAAAGCGATTGCACTCTACATTGTCACGCCGTTTTGTCCAATTTTGCATGTATGTTTTGGTCGCATGTTGTGCGGTATGTGTGTGATGAACGTGTGTTTATGTTTTTTTTGTTGGCGCTTCGTTTGTGGCGGCCGCGCTGGGCCGCCTCTACACGCGTTCGGGCGGCCATATTGGGCCGCCCCTACACTCGCTCGCGCGGTCACACCGGGCCGCCCCTACACTCGCTCACGCGGCTATCTGCGATACGCCGCGTCATAATAATGGGCCGCCCCAACACTCGCTCGCGCGGCTATCTGCGATACGCCGCGTACAAAAAAAGGCGGCCACATTGGGCCGCCCCTCCGGGCGGCCACATTGGGCCGCCCCTACACGCGTTCGGCGTTATTTAATTCTTGTTTTCGCGTCGTTTGGCTGCGCGTCTGTCCTTGCTGGAGTGCGCTTCGACATCGATGACATCGTTGGCACCAGCAGTGACGGCGGCTGCACCCGGTGTCTGGTCTTCGTTCGCGATGATGTGGCGAACGTAGAAGCTCTGGATCATCGAGAACAGCGAGCTCACGACCATATACAGGCACAGACCGGCGGGCAGGAACAGCATCATGGCGCCAAAGATGACGGGCATCGAGAACATCATGATCTTTTGCTGTTTTGTTTTGGCTGCCGACGGCGTGAGGAGCTGCTGCAGGATGAGGAGTGCAACGGCGAGCAGCGGGAGGATGAAGAAGGGATCGCGGGCCGACAAATCGTGAATCCACAGATAGAACTCGGCGTGATAGAGACCGCCGGTCACAAAGATACATCGATAGAGTGCAAAGAAGATGGGCATTTGCAGCAGCAGCGGCAGGCATCCGAACGGGTTGATGTTATGCTGCCGATAGAGCTCGAGCTGTTTTTGCTGCAAAAGCTGCGGATTGTCTTTGTATTGCTCCTGGAGCTGCTGCATGAGCGGTCCGATTTTGGACATGCGCATCATGGAAATCTGGCTCTTTTGTGCGACCGGCCACAGCAAACCGCGAACGATGAGCGTGAGCAGGATGATGGCGAGACCCCAGTTTCCAAGCCACTGATGGAACTTGTCGAGGATCCATGCCATGGGTCTGGCGAGGACCTCTATCCATCCGTAATCGATGATATCGTCGAGTTTTCGGTTTTCGCCGAACGCATCGAGATATTTGGATTCTTTTGGGCCGAGGTAGATGTCAAAATCGTAGGTGGCACGCTGATTTGCGCCGAGCACGACGGGAATCTGGATGGTGCTTTTGAGCAGTCCGTCGTCGTTTCGGATTTCGCAGGCATTGGCGTAATCGGCAGTCATTGCGGCGGCAAAATAGGATTCATCGACGGCGAACCACTGGAGTTTTTGTTTGTACGATTGATTCTCGTCTTTGTCGGTGGCATCGACGTATTCCATATCGCCGTTTGCGTGGCATTTGGCTGCGACGTACGATCCCGGCTGGAAGATGCCCGGTTCCTCGCCTTCGATTTGCTTGATGAACATCGAAACGGCCATGTTATCGCTGATGGTCTCGGCGGATAAATTGGCGAGCTGGAACTGTGCATGGACGACATAGGGTGTGTCGGAAGTTGTGAAGGTCTTGTCGAAGCGCAGTTTTTCGGTCGTGTCGCTGTATGAGAATTTGACGGCATGATGGTCATCTGCGGGGCTGACGGTGGCGTACTGTGTTTCGGGCTGAATACCGAAAGAGGGGAGCGTCACTTCGAGCGGCAGGAGACCGCCGATGTTGTCGGAAGTGGGTTTCTGGGAGCGAATGAAGTCACCGTGTTCGAGGTATCTGTCGGGATCTTTGATGAGGACGCTGCTCACACGGCCGCCGCCGGCGTTGGTGAGCGTAACAGAAAACTGATCGGTTTCGAGCGTTCGCGGCTGAATATCGTATTTGATGGTGACAGGGGCCTGCAACGCGGCGGCCTGTTGTGGTTCTTCGGCCTTTTTATTGGCATCGGCAGCGGGTTCCTGGCGCGGCATGAAATAGCCCATTCCGATAAAAATGAGCATGAACACGGCCATCATGATAAAGAATCGGCCGCCGCCGCCGCTGTTGTTGTTCGAGCCGTTATAGGAAAGATAATCCATGTAAACTCCGGATAAATAGCGAGCTGTCTGGCAGATGCGCAAATGGTGCTGAATTGCCGCAGTCTATGGTTTGGGAATAATTGAACGTGCAGGGACCATAGGTGTGAAGCGGAAATCCGGTTAAATTGGCCAATTGGCGTGAGGATGCATTGCGCAAACGGGACAAGCCCTGAGATTATGGCACGGGATCGTATCCGCCTGGATATCCCGGATGGCATCGCAGGATACGTTTGATGGCCAGCCATGAGCCTTTGATGGGCCCGTATTTTTTGATGGCTTCGTAGGCATAGGCGCTACATGTAGGCCTGTATCTACATTGCGGTCCGAGCAGCGGCGAAATGCCGAGCTGATATCCGCGAATGCACAGCATGAGGATTCTGCTGAAGACGAATCCGCATGCACCCGAGACGCGTTTGACGAGATAATTCACAGCCGACTCCGAGATGCGCGTTGAAAGATATCGAGGATATCCTGTTTGAGGGCATGATAGGAGGCATTGGCGGCATCCTGTTTCGCGATGCAAACGACATCGACATGCATTGGAGCCAAAGCATCTTTATTTTGCCGCAGGATATCGCGCAGGCGGCGCTTGATGCGATTTCGCGTGACCGCACATCCGACGCGTTTGCTCACCGTCAATCCAAAACGGATGCCTAAAAACGAAGAAGGCGCGAAGATCACGATAAGGAACTTCCCGCCCATTCGGCGTCCTTTGGATTGGACGCGGCTAAATTGTGCATGTTTACGCAGGCGAACCGCCTTACCCCAACCGAATTTCCGGCGCGGGGTAACTTCCATGGCGATGCTTCCTCTTAGTGCTTGGAAGGAACAGTCGGGACAAGGCGTTTACGGCCTTTTGCACGACGACGATTGAGGACCTCACGACCCTGTGCGGTTGACATTCTGCTACGGAATCCATGGGTACGAGCGCGTTTGATTTTGCTCGGCTGATAAGTGCGTTTCATCGTTTATTCTCCACAATATGATTAGGCTTTCGCCAACAGTCATGATGATCTCACTGTGCGACAGACCGCACAAAGCGACGAGCCTTTTGGCACAAACCTGGAGGCTTGTCAAGAAATATTGGGATGACTTCCATGGCTACCGCATTTACCCAAGGATTAAATATTGCCTGCACCATGCAGACGCACCCAACTGGTATCGTTTAGGCGAAATGGGGAAGGGGCCCCATTTCGTCCTTTGCCGGACATTGCAGATAGTGCGTACCTGGCAGAATCCAAACAATAATGCGGGTTCCAAGGGGCTGTGGCCCTTGGCGGGGTCTGGGGCCGCGCCCCAGAAAAAAATGCGGTGCCCCTTGGATTACATCAGGCCGGGGATGGAGAAACCGCCGGTCGCGCGATTCATTTCGGTGTTGACCATTTCGCGGACGTTATTGAGGGCGGTGTTGACGGCACTGATAATCAGATTCTCGAGGAGCTCGGGGTTTTCGCTGTTGACGACCGACGGATCGATGTTGAGCGCGATGAGTTCACGGTTGCCGTTGACGACTGCTGTGACCTTGCCGTCACCTGCCGATGCTTCGACAACTTTCGACTTCATTTCTTCTTCGAGACGGCCAAGACGTCCCTGAAGTTTCTGGGCCTGTGAAAGAATCTGATTTAATCCGGTGTTTTTTGAAAGTTTGCTCATTTGGTTACCTGTCCTGGTTGATGGTAAATCGAACCGCATCCGGTTCTATGTGAAACTTCTCCAAGATGGCTTTCATCATTGGATGTTGCTTTGTATTTTCGATTTTTGCGTTTTGTGCTTCGATGATTTCGCGGGCTTTTTGTGCCGCGAGTGTTTCGGTTTCGTCGCCGATTTCGTCGTATCGCAGCGTGAGATAGCAATGGGTGCCCACCACTCGCGTCAGCAGCCGCTGGAGCTCTTTGATGTGCGCATCTGTGACGATATTCGCATACGCATTTGGCAGGGTAATCTCTGCATCATTCTCGGTGATGCAGTCGACTCTTGCGCGCGCCATGATGTTCGAAATCGGCAGCTTTAGCATGGATACAACCTGTTTCCATCTGTGCTGTGCATCGATTTCTGGTTTGACAGCCGTCAACCCAGGTTGCGCATATTTAGGACGATTTGCGGAAACTGCAAGTGATTTTTTATTTTCCTGTGCATTTGTCGATTCATCGTCGTCGTCACCATCATCATCGATATCGCCATATTCCGCGTCCATAGCGGCCAACAGCTGGTAATCTTCTTCGGTGGGCTGTGACGAAACGGAATCATCGTTCCACAAAAAATCGTCGAAATCCTGATCTGCGGATGGCGCAGATTCGGGTGCTGCCGGCGCAGGCTTTGGTGCTGCCGGCGCGGGCGTTGGAGCTGCAGACGCGGGAACAGCCGCTGCTGCGGGCTTTGGAGCCGCAGGCGCGGGAACAGCCGCTGCTGCGGGCTTTGGAGCCGCAGGCGCGGGAACAGCCGCTGCTGCGGGCTTTGGAGCCGCAGGCGCGGGAACAGCCGCAGGCGCGGGAGTTTGTGCTGCCGGCGGCTGCACAGGCTCCGGCGCTTTGGGAAGCGCTTCTTCGCGTGGCTGCGCAGGTGATGCGCTTGGAATTGCCGGTGATGATGCAGATGCCGCAGCTTTGGACGGCGCTGTAATCTGGGGCGCCGGGGCCGCGGCATCGCTGCGATTTGCAGCAATTGTCTGTGGTTCAGGATTCGCTATTGGGGATTTTTTTTTTTCGTCCTGAACGAGATCGGGACCAAGTGCATGCGATTTCAAATAGGCCTGAACGTGTTCCAGAGCTTCTGGCCCCAGATTTGGACCGCTGCCCAAAGCCCTCGAAATGGCGTCGATTTTTCGCATGATAGTCTCGAGCGGCACGACGGTTTCGACCTGACACATCTTGATGGCGGCCATTTCCATAACCAGACGCGGCGACAGGCTTTTGGGGAGCAGTTCGGAAGTCTGATACCAGATATTGAACATGCGCTGCATCCGGTCGAAAGAGGTGAGCGGCAGCCATGATTTGGCGATTTGCTGTTCCTGTGGGTTGAGTTCCATGGTGGCTTTGCCGTTCGAAGCCCACAGAACGGTGACATCGCGCAGAAACTCGAGCAAATCGAAAGCAAACTGCGACAGATTCTGTCCGTAGTGATCGACGTGTTCGATGCAGGCGAGTACGCCCGGCACATCGCGTCGAATGAGGGACTCGACCATTTTCATCAGGGTTTCGCGGCTTGCGACGCCCAGCACTTCTGCGGCGCGCTCGCCGGTGATCGGCTGCTCGGAAAACGCGATAATCTGGTCCATGGCACTGAGCGCATCGCGCACGCCGCCGCGGGCTGTGCGGGCAATCAGATGCAGGGCAGAGCTTTCGAAAGCAATGTTTTCGGCTTTTGCGATGCGATCGAGGTGATCGACCAAATCGGCAGTCTGGATGCGCTTGAAGTCGTATCGCTGACAACGGCTGACGATGGTGATGGGAATCTTGTTGGGATCTGTTGTCGCGAAAATAAAGATGACATGCGGAGGCGGTTCTTCGAGCGTTTTTAAGAGTGCATTGAACGCCTCGGTGGTGAGCATGTGCACTTCGTCGATGATGTAAATCTTATATCGGTCGCGGCTCGGGGCATAGCGCACGGCATCGAGCACCTCGCGGATTTCGTTGATGCCTCGGTTGGAAGCACCGTCGATCTCGATGACGTCCATCGAGTGACCGTCGGTGATTTCGCGGCAGCTGTCGCATTCGTTGCACGGTTCGTGGCAGGGCGCCTTTGCACAGTTAAGGGCTTTGGCAAAGATACGGGCGGTCGATGTTTTTCCGACGCCGCGCGATCCGGTGAACAAAAAAGCGTGCGCCACGCGATTTTGTGCGATGGCATTTTGCAAGGTGACGGCGACATGCTGCTGCCCGACGAGATCTGCAAAAGTCTGCGGCCGCCATTTTCTGGCCAGAACGATATAAGAAGCCATACCAATACTCCCGTGCAGCTTTTATTTAACGATATCGGCTTCGATGAGCGGATCGATGGCCGACAGCAGCAGCTCGCGTTCATGCCGCAGGGTCTCGGCAACCTGGTCCAGCGAATGGTTGGCGAGATTGGGCTCGAATGGATCGAAGATATTCTCCATAAACAGGTACAGACGCGTGTATGAGAAGATGATCGAGACCTTGGACTGCGCGGAATATTTGAGCTTGACGAGTGCGGATTTGACGGCTTCGCTGTCGGTGAGATCGGTCGCGGTATAGGGATTGTCGACTTCGACTTTGTCGGAATCGGTAATCGGTCGTGTACCGGTGGTGAGCGTGAACATGCTCTCGAAATCGGAACCGTCTTTCTTTGAGCTGAGAATGATGAGGCTGTCGGTCGGCTTGTTGAGCGTCATCACAAGGAGCTGTCCCATCCAGTTGAGAGAAGCGATATTGCCGTCGGAGTGAATATCGAAATCGTAGAAACTGAATTCGACGCCGCGGTAGTTGGCTTTGAAGCAGTCGCTGACGCCCACTGCCGGCGGATTCGGATAGATGGATTTATCGCAGATATCTTTGAGATAAGAAGTCGTTCTGGAATTGTCGAAGATATATTTTCTCATGGTGAGTTTTTCTTCGAGAATCGCAGTAACGATGTTCTTTTTGTAGAAATACAAATCGTGCTTTCTGACGAAGACAGCGGCTACAATGAACAGAATGCCGCCGCATGCGGTGCCGATGGCGATGAGCAGATTTGGATTTGGTGCGTAAAAGATATAGGCGGCGGCTGCGATGATTGGCAGCAGTGTGCAGATGTAGAGAATGACAGCGAACGTGAGCAGGCGGTTGTGTTTTTTGACGACCGCACGCAGGGGATTGTTCTGACTATTGTTTGATTCGCCGGTTTTGCCGTTGTCGCCGGATTCTTTTTTGTCTGCGGAATCGGATTCAATTATATTCGTATTATCGTCGGCCATATCGGTAATCCAAAAGATAGAATGAAAAAAAGTGCGGGCGTATTGCGGCATTGCCGCAATAGCCCGTCACCGTGGCGCGTATGGGGCCACAGGCCCCATAGCGCACGCCCCAAAAACAACCCTAGAATTCGAGTTCCTTATAGACTCTGAGCATCTTGTAGGCATGAGGAACGAGGCCGGAGATGCGGTCTTCGGCGGGTTCGTAGTTGATTTCGACGACGTTGGAACGGCCGGCTTTCGCGAGCAGCGCCTTGAATTCGTCTTCGGAATAGGGACGGCGTTCGAGCTCGACACCGTGATCGGCCAGCATCTGGCGGATTGCCTTGAATTGCGAACGGGTCGTGGCAAACATTTTGATGTCGCGGTCGATGTCGATTTCTTCCATCCAGTAGCTCGAGCGGGCCTTGAAACCGAGTCTTTCTGCGGCCTGCTTGAGAATGCCGAACTGCTGCGAATAGGTGATTTTGCCGTCTTCGAGCGTTTGTACCGGGTATTTGATATCTTCGCCGAACTCGACGATAAACATCTGCGAGTTGAATGACGTGAGCTTTGCGAGATTTCCGAGCAGACGGAGCGAACCGGAGTTGAGGATGAAATCTTCGGGCGCATCATAGAGTTTGAGTTTGTATTTGAAGATGAGCTGGACGGCATCGCCTTCGCCGATGAATGTGATCTTGTTGCTGTCGGCCGCTGCGTGTGCGGGCTTGAGCTCGCGCTCGCCGTCGTCGGGACGATCAGCCTCGTCTTCTTCTTCGTCTTCGTCGTCATCCTTGTCGCTGCCGCCGCCAAGCGACATCTTTCTCACGTTGATGGACGGCAGATTGGCAATGTATTCATCCGAATAGATGATGTCGTACTTTTCACCGTCAAGGATTTCGGCGATTTTTTCGATGTCACCGGTGACGATTTTGATGTTCTTGATGTCGGCGAGCACCTTTTTGAGCAGATCGGCGTTATTCGCGTTATCGGGCGCGAAGATCGTGTATTCGATCTCGGTGTCGGGAACGTTTTGGGCGCAGGTTTGAATGAATGTGCGCGCCGTATCGCCCATGCCGCCGCCGACTTCGAGCACTTTGCATTTTTCGCCGGTGATGGGGAAATACTGTGTGATGGCGTCATATACGGCCTGACCATAGGAACGGCCTTTGAGCGCCGCATGCGGGGCTGCGAGCAATGAGGCCAGACGGGCACAGCCGCGATCGAGCTCAAGCGCTTTGTCGTCGATGGGAATGATTTCCATCTGTGCGGGTTTGCAGCGCAGCGGCTCTTCATATTTTTCGATGATGTTGCCCTGTTCATCGACTTTTGTGCGGACGTCTGCGGTCACCTTCTGATAGGGCATCGTCGAAATGAGATAGGGCGGGACGCCGAAACGACGGCCTTTGACGTTTGCGCAGGGTTCGGGCGAGAGCTTGACGGCCTGCACGGAACAATGCGACCAGAGCGCGAGCGCAGCAGCAATGCGGATTTCGACTTCGGCTGCCAGCGCGTTGTCTTCGGCCGCCATTTCTTCGGCAATTTCTCCAACCGATTTGTCGCCTTTCAGGCGCGCCCATAGGCGGGATTCCCAGGCGTCAAGCGTGATTTTGATGATGCTCTTCTGATCCTGCGTGTCGAATGCATAGATGACAATCGCATTGGGATCGGTCTGATCGACGGTGATCCAGCGCGCCGTCGTCGGGAACATGTCGTGCGTCTTTTTGGGCTCATACTCATCGTCGGGCAGCAGACATGCGAGCGTTCTGAAGATAGACAGGAACTCGTTGAGCGTGTCGCGGCCAAAGGTCTCACCAAACTGTGCGAACATTTCGTCCGCATTTTTCGGACCATCGTTAAAGAATTCGAGGAAATCCACCAAATCCTCGCTCATCTTGAGGATATAACCATAGAGGTTGTGATAGACGAAGAAATCATCCCCGTTCTGGAAATAGTCGATATGGGGCGAAACAAAGAGCGTTCCTTCGAACAGCGGGCCGTTGTCTTCCTTTTTCTCGGGTTCGGTTTGCTGCACTTCGTCGGATTTTTTTTCTTCGGTCATGATGACTCCTTTAATGGATGGTTATTGGCTGACGGCCGGGAGGCCTGGTTAATTATTAGCAATGTGCAATGTGCAATTAGCGATGCGCCAAGAGTCTGACATGATGGATGAAGCAAGTATCTGGCAACTGGTGAACAATTATCTGATGAATCACAAAGCTCAACGGTTGACGGAGAACGAATGTCTGCAAGGGTAAAACGGTTTTACCACTGTCGGATTGGGGTGAGGCAGAGCAGCTGATTGCCGATGAGAATGCAGACGGTATCGGTGACCGTAATCGGTTTTTTGAGTTTGATAAAAGTGCCGTTGGAGCTGTTTAAATCGGTGAGGATGGCGCCTTCGGAGGATTCGCGCAGGGACGCATGGCGGCTGGAAACGAAGCCGTCGCGCGGGAAGAGGATATCGGCCGAGGTGCGTCCGAGGGTGACCGTCGAGGAATAGAGCCTGTAGACATCGCCTTCGGAATAGGGACCGAGGATGCTGCTGATATAGCCCCAGCCGACGGATTCGCTGCCGCCGAGCAGTTTCGTGTCGTCGCCGGTTCGCGGCGCGAGAATGGGCTGCACCGATCTGCCGTGCGAATAGCAGAGCAATTCTTCGCCGATTCGGAAAGTATCGCCGTCGTTGAGCGTGATGCTCTCGTTGTTGAGCTTTCGGAACGTGCCGTTGAGACTGCCGCAGTCTTCGATCGTTGCGGTGTTTCCGTGGCATGTGATTCGGACATGCTTTGGGCTGACGAATCTGTCGCCGTTGAGCGCCGGGCTTGAAGATCTCCCGATGATGTTGTCGCCCTCGATGATGGGAATATCGTCACCGCGCGAACCGTCATCGTTGAGATGAAACAGCGAGAACATGAGCATGTTGGCGGTCGTCTGCTGCGGGAGGCTTTGCTCGAGGAAATTCACGCGGCTGACGACGCGTCTGGCGTTGTTCTCATAATCCTTGTTGGCTTCGGCGAGTTCGCGATCCGAAACCGGCTCATATTTCTTGCCGCAGTTGCCGCAGAATTTGTGGCCTTCGGGAACGATTTCGCCGCATTCATCGCAAATTCTGGGCAGTTCACCGAGCTGCTGGAGCGCGGAATCGGGCAGCGGCTGGGCCACCGAAATCAGACCGTTCTGTGTCGTCACCTGCGGGTCGTCGGTCCCTTCATCCGCGACCTGCCTGCGGCTGTTGTTGTCGAACATGGAATCGGGAATCGACAGGCCGCTGTCACGGGCATCGGAATCCTTGTGCACATCGTCCAGAATCCAGTCGTCCAATAGACTGGGCGCCGGCGTGGAAACCGTCGAACGGGGAATGTCCGCCGCAGCCTGCTGAACCGCAGATCTCATCACAGAAGAGGTGTTCTGGCCGGTCGGCGTACCGCAATACTGGCAAAATCTGAAATTATCTTCGTTACTTTTTCCACATTTCGAGCAAATCATTCGTTACCCCGCATTCTGTATCAGGTGTGGCCTGACAGATTTTAACCCATTATTGTTGAATAAAGTCGAAAAATTGTCAATCGGATTGATGGTTGCCCATAATTACTGCATTTGAGATTGAACCAGGCAAAGCTTAACCACCCAAACCAGCCAAAACTGCATATCACGTAATTTGCCGGAAATCGTGAACGGATTATTCTGAACCATGCGCCGTTGAATTCGGTGCGTTTGATTCAGATACGATAAAGGAAACAAAGGATGTCAAGAGTGAACGACACGGTGGTTTTGCTGGGCGGCGAGAGCGAGGAGCGCGAAATCAGCTTTCAGTCGGGGAATAATATCGCAGAGGCGCTTCGCGGTGCAGGCGTAGCGGTCGACACATTTGACTGGCGTCCGGAGCGGATGCAGGAATTTCTGTCGCTTGGCTACAAGCGGGTGTTTATTGCACTGCATGGCGGCAGCGGCGAAAACGGCACCGTACAGGCGATGCTGTCGCTTGCGGGCATTCCGTTTACCGGCGTGCGCATGCTGCCAGCCGCGATTTGCATGGACAAAACGATCGCCAAAACGCTGGTGGCCCAAACAAACGTGCCCGTGCCGGGCGGCTGCACAATGCCTGTAGCCGAAATAAACAAGGTGCGCGCGTCGGGCAAAGCAGACGAAACATGGTGCAAAATCGCCGCAGAAGTCGGCCTGCCGCTCGTGGTTAAGCCGGCTCGCAACGGGTCGAGCGTGGGCGTGACCATCGTCGATACCGTCGGCGAAATGGACGCAGCCGTCCGCGCAGCCAGTCTTTCAGACGACGAAATCGTCATATTCGAGCAGTACATCGGCGGTCACGAACTCACCGTGGCAACGCTCAACGGAAAGGCGCTCGGCGTCTGTCAAATCATCCCCAAAACGCGGTTCTACGATTACGAAGCCAAATACAACCGCGACGATACGGAATACCTCACGCCGTCAGCACTTGGGGCCGAATTCGATGCGAAACTGTGCCGCTATGCCGAAGAAGTCGTTCGCGCCCTCGATTGCACCAGCGGTGTGGTCCGCGTCGATTTCCTCGCCGATCGCGATCTGAACGCTTATTTCCTCGAGGTGAACACGGTGCCGGGAATGACGGCGCACAGCCTGGTGCCCAAAATTGCGGCGAAAGCCGGCTACGATTTCGGCACGCTGTGCAAAATGATTCTGGAAATGGCGCATTAAAAGGGGGCGCAGCCCCCTGCGGTGCTATTGGCGCGGCGCGCCAATACGCACCTACCCCCGGTGCGGGGGTTCCCCCCGCAACGCCCCCGGTCGGATGTATAAAACGTTCGGCGGCTTTGACAAGGTGGGTTTAAGTGTGATATAGGCGGCGACGGAATAGCTTCAACGAGAGCTGTTCGAGCAGGAGTAATCATGTTGACAGAAGTTTTAGCGTTTGAAAGTCCGTCGCTGGACCTCGATATCACGGTCGTGATTGAGCTGTTTATATTTGTGCTTTTGCTGTTGTTTTTGCGCAAATTTGTGCTGCAGCCGTATCTGCGCGCTTACGATGCCCGTCATATTTTAACGGAAGGTGCGCGCGAGGATGCCCAGATGCTGCAGGAAAAAGCTGAATCCGCTCGCAGTGAATACAATACGGCGCGCCAGAAGGCGTACAACGAGGCAGAAGGCACCCGCAAAGAGGCTCTGGCTGCAGCAAATACCGAAGCAGCCCGAATCGTGAGCCAGGCTCGCGCAAACACACAGGCCGAGATGGATGTGAAACGTGCTGCGCTCGAAGCCGAACTGAATGAAGCCCGTGCGAATATGGACCGTGAAATCGACGCAATTTCGTCGCAGATAGCGCAGAAAATACTGGTGTGATTATGTCTGATACCGAGAATAAAACCGAGTTCGTTTCGGAAGAAGCGGCCGAACAGAACGCCCGGCGTCAGGGGCGCCGCAAGATCATCTTTGTTGTGTGTCTGATTATCGCGGTGGCGTTTTTTGTCGCGCACTATGTGCTCGTAGGCACATGCGCCCCCGGTGACGAAGCGTTTACGGCGCACGACTATTTGATAAAGAAATTGCTGCCGCAGCTTGGCAATTCGTGTCTCGTATTCAGTCTGCTGTGGTTTTTTGGCTGGCCGATGCTCCAAAAGATGGTATCGGACCGCAAGCTTGAAATCGAGCACGATATCGACGAGAGCACGCGTCTGAAAGCCGCAGCCGAAGCCAGCATGACCGAGGTGAACGACAAGCTGAGCAACCTGAATGCCGAAAAGAATCGCATGGTGGCTCGCTATGCCGAAACGACCCAGGCCGAGAGCGAACGGATTAAGGAAGAGGCCAATCAGACAGCAGCCCGTCTGGCCCACGATGCCGATGTTGCCTTCGAACTTCAGGCCAATTACGCTCGCCATGCATTTGAGATCGAAGTCGTGAACAAGGCTGTGGACAAGGCCAGAACCGAGATCATCAACAGGCTTGCCAGTGACAGCGGTCTTCGCGACAAGCTGATCGACGACAGCATTGCATCGCTTGAGTTATAAGGGAAAGAGTTATGAGCTCAAACGTTGAATTATGTGCGCGCAGATATGCCGAGGCACTTTTTGGCCTGGGTCAGAGCACGGGCAAATTGCAGGTATTTCAGAGCAATGCGGATGATTTTGCGGGGATACTGGAGAAATCGAAAGATTTGAAGGTGTCGCTTTCGCATCCGAATATCCGCCGCGAACAGCGGCTCAAGATCGTGAATGAACTGCTCGCCGGCTGTGCGTATGACGAAATGTTTTCGAATTTCGTGCGTCTGGTGGTGGAACGCGGCCGCGTTGGTGTGTTTCCTCGAATTGCGCATGAATTTATGCTGCTTCGCGATGATGCCGATGGTCGGCTTCGCGGCGTGGTTTACAGCGCGACCGCATTGTCTGCGGATCAGCGCCAGCGTTTGCAGGCGCGCGTGCAGTCGAAGCTTGGGCACGAGGTCGTATTGAAAGAGCGCATCGACACATCGCTTATCGGCGGCATTCGTCTCGAAGTCGACGGCCGTGTATACGATGGATCGGTGAGACACTATCTCGAACAGATGCAGTCAGCATTAATAAACGGCGCCAGAGTTTAACCGACGGTGTTTGGTTGACGACGCGCTAACGTCAATAACCCGGGTTCGCTTCAGAACACCGGAAATGCAAGGAAAAGCGGATGGCTATCAATATTGAAGAAATCAGTCAGATAATCCGTAAGCAGGTAGAGGATTACGGCAAGCAGAGCGAGGTGACGGAATCGGGCACGGTCATCACGAGCAGTGATGGTACGGCGCGCGTTTACGGACTTGAGAATGCGATGATGGGTGAGCTTCTGGAGTTTCCCCACAACATTTTCGGCCTCGTGTTGAATCTCGAAGAAGACAATGTGGGTTGTGCGCTTTTGGGCGAAGGTCATCTGATTAAGGAAGGCGATATCGTCAAGCGAACACGCCGGATTGCGTCGGTTCCGGTAGGCGATGAACTGATCGGCCGCGTGGTGAATGCCCTTGGTCAGCCGATCGACGGTCTGGGCCCGATTCATGCGAGCGAGCAGCACCCCGTAGACATCAAGGCGCCTGGCATTATTGCACGTCAGAGCGTAAATGAGCCGCTTCAGACGGGTATTAAGGCTCTGGATGCACTGGTTCCGATTGGCCGTGGTCAGCGTGAGCTGATTATTGGTGACCGCAAGACGGGCAAAACCGCAGTTGCGATCGATACGATCATCAATCAGAAAGAGACCGGTATTATCTGCATTTATGTGGCCATCGGCCAGAAACAATCGACGGTTGCACAGGTCGTCGAAACGCTGCGCAAGCACGATGCGATGAAGTATTCAATCGTGGTGAGCGCGACGGCTTCTGAGTCTGCACCGCTTCAGTATCTGGTGCCTTATGTTGGCTGCACGATTGGTGAGTATTTCAGGGATCGCGGTCAGCACGTGCTGATTATTTATGATGATTTGTCGAAGCAGGCTGTGGCGTATCGCCAGCTGGCGCTGCTGCTCCGTCGTCCGCCTGGACGTGAAGCTTATCCCGGCGACGTTTTCTATCTGCACAGCCGTTTGCTTGAGCGCGCAGCCAAGATGCGCGAAGATTGGATTATCGTGAGCAGCGATGCATCCGATACAACCGAATCTGGTGTGGATGGCAAGGTTTATCCGGGTCCGCGAGGCAGAAAGGAAGCCGAAGCCGCAGCAGATAAAATGGGTTCGTCATACAAAGTGATCAAGCATCCCAAAACGGGTGGATCCTTAACCGCTCTGCCGATTATTGAGACGCAGGCGGGCGACGTTTCGGCGTATATTCCGACGAACGTGATTTCGATTACCGACGGCCAGATCTTCCTCGATACCGATTTGTTCAATGCCGGTACGCGTCCGGCCATCAACGTCGGTATTTCGGTTAGCCGAGTCGGTGGTTCCGCACAGATCAAGGCGATGAAGAAAGTCGCCGGTTCGCTCAAGCTGGATTTGTCGCAGTATCGTGAACTCGAAAGCTTCGCGCAGTTCGGTTCGGATTTGGATGTCGTAACCCAGGCCAAACTGGCCCGTGGTGAGCGTCTCACCGAGATTCTCAAGCAGGGACAGTATGTGCCAATGCCCGTCGAACGTCAGATTATGTCGGTTTATGCGGCATCGAACGACTGGCTCAAGGATTATCCTGTTTCGGCAGTGAAACGCTATGAAGCCGAAATGCTGAGCTATGTAGAGAACAAGGATCCCGGCATTTTCCAGACCATTCGCGAGAAGAAGACGCTGACCGACGAGCTGAAAGACCGCATGGATGCTGCATTGCTCGCCTTCAAGGGCGTGTTTGATCCAAACGTGAAAGCAGAGAAATAACGAGGCCGCAACCGCAGGCCGTATCGCTGCGCTCCGGAGATATTCCGGGGCGTGCGCAAACTGAGGAATCGAATATATGGCGAATCTCAAGCAGATCCGTAAACATATCGACAGCGTAAAGAATACGGGCAAGATCACGGGCGCCATGAAGATGGTGGCTGTATCGAAGCTGCGCAAGTCGCAGGCAGCCGTCGTATCGACGCGTCCGTATGTCGATGGTCTGATTAACGTGATAGAGCATCTGATTGTAAAGACGGATGCATCGCAGCACCCGCTGCTTCGCAATCCCGCCGAAAAGAAGCGGATTGCGCTGATCATCATCTCGGGTGACAAGGGACTTTGCGGCGCCTATAACCACAACATCGTCAAGAGTGCGCGCAAGTTTATCGACGAACGCATCGACAAGTACGACAATCTGGATTTGATTTTTGTAGGCCGCAAAGCATACGAGGCCATGCGCCGCGTGGAAGGGCCCAAGATTCGCAAGACGCTGGTAGAGGGTGCCTGGGAAAAGCCGACATCCGAGCTGGCACGCCAGATAACCAAGCAGATGTGCGAGCGTTTCGAGGCCGGCGAAATGGACGAAGTCTTTGTGCTTTATACGGTTTTTAAGAGCGCAATCGCACAGAGCGTCGTTCTGGATGCCGTTCTGCCGCTTCAGTCGATCATCACGAACTGTGATGCCGAAGGCCATTCGTTATTGTCGGAAGAAGAAAAGACATCGCTGGACAGCACGAGCTATATTTACGAGCCGTCGAACCATGAGATTCTGGATGTGATATTGCCGCGAGCGGTGATGATTCATGTGCAGCGCAGTCTTCTGGAGAGCAGCGCAAGCGAGCATGGTGCGCGCATGACGGCAATGGATAACGCATCGAAGAATGCGACCGAAATGATAAGCAAGCTGACGCTGCAATACAACCGTGCACGTCAGGCAGCCATCACGACCGAGTTAATCGAAGTCGTGAGCGGCGCAGAAGCATTGTAAGTTTTTGTTTAATTATACCCATCAAAGCAGGGAGTTCAGATGAGCCCAGTCATAAATCATGGAAAAGTGCTTCAGGTTGTCGGACCTGTGGTTGACGTATCGTTTGAAGGGGATTTGCCCGAAATTTATACAGCGCTTCGCGTATCGAACCCTTCGATTAGCGATAAGGAAGGGAACCTGGTGCTTGAGGTGGCGCAGCATATCGGCGAGCATGTGGTTCGCACGATCGCGATGGATTCGACAGATGGTCTTGTTCGCGGCATGCCGGTCGTGAATACGGGTCACGGCGTCCGGGTACCGGTAGGTGAGGAAGTTCTGGGCCGCATCATGAACGTGATTGGTGAGCCTGTGGATGAGCAGGGCAATATCGACGCCAAGGCGATGTGGGATATTCACCGCGCCGTTCCTTCGTTCGAGCAGCAGGCCGTGTCTGTCGAGACATTCGAAACGGGCATCAAGGTCGTGGATTTGCTCGCGCCGTATGCCAAGGGCGGCAAGATTGGTCTGTTCGGCGGCGCCGGCGTTGGCAAGACGGTCTTCATCATGGAGCTGATCAACAACGTCGCTCTCAAGCACGGTGGTTATTCGGTGTTTGCAGGCGTTGGCGAGCGCACGCGTGAAGGCAACGATTTGTATTGGGAAATGGTCGAAGCCGGCGTTATCAAGCTCGGTGAAGAGCGCGACAAATCGAAAGTAGCGTTGGTTTATGGGCAGATGAACGAGCCGCCTGGAGCAAGAGCGCGCGTGGCGTTGTCTGGTCTGACGGTTGCGGAGTATTTCCGTGAAGAGCGTCATCAGGACGTGCTTTTGTTCATCGACAACATTTTCCGTTTCACACAGGCAGGATCAGAGGTATCGGCACTTCTTGGCCGTATCCCGAGCGCCGTAGGTTATCAGCCGACGCTTTCGACCGAAATGGGTGAGCTGCAGGAGCGCATCACGTCGACGAAGAATGGATCGATCACGTCCGTACAGGCGATTTATGTGCCGGCCGACGACTTGACGGATCCTGCGCCAGCGACGACGTTTGCGCATTTGGATGCCACGACGGTTCTTTCGCGTCAGCTCGCAAGTGCTGGTATTTATCCGGCAGTGGATCCGCTTGCATCGACGAGCACGCTGCTCGATCCGTTTATCGTTGGCGAGGAGCATTACAATGTGGCTCGCGGCGTTCAGGCGACCTTGCAGCGTTATTCGGAACTTCAGGATATCATCGCGATTCTTGGTATGGACGAGCTTTCGGAAGAAGATCGTCTGACGGTGAACCGCGCACGAAAGATACGTTATTTCCTGTCGCAGCCGTTCTTCATGGGCGAGGCGTTTACAGGTCACAAGGGCAAATATGTCGAGCTCAAAGACACGATTCGCAGCTTCAAAGAGCTGCTTTCGGGCAAATATGATGATCTTCCCGAAGGTGCCTTTAGTATGGTCGGCAACATTGACGAAGCGGTAGAGGAAGCTGAGAGACTCCGCAAGGGGGCCTAAATGTCGGATCGCCTGATAGTAAAAATCATCACGCCGGAGAAAGTGGTGTTTTACCACGAAGCAGATTCGATTCTGCTTCCGGGGACGCTTGGAGAGATGGAAGTATTGCCCGGTCACGTGGCGATATTTTCAACGATAGAGCCGGGATCGGTGATTGCACGGGATGGGAACCGCACGCTGAATGTGGCGTGTGGTACCGGACTTTTGGAAGTGAAAGACAACCTTGTCTCATTGCTGGTGGATTCTGCGGTTGGATGTTCCGAAATCGATCCGGAGGCGGCTCGCAAACTCATTGAGGAAGCCGAAGATAAGCTGAAGAATCTGGAGAATGAGGATGCCGAGACGCGCTATGCGTTTGAGACGCAGCTTGCAACTGCAAAGGCGCGCATCGAGGTGTTCGAGAAGAACAAGGAGAACAAAGGTGATTATGAAGCACAGGAAGGATTTTCACGATATGTGATGCCGCCTGTCGAGAAGAAACCGGCCGAATCCGCCGGGACGTCGGATAATCCGTAGCGATCCGGAAGAGAGGTTTTGTCCCGTCCTTATTATGAGGGCGGGATTTTTTTGGCTCTGTTACGAGCGTGGATATGGATGGCTTATGGCTTATGGCTTATGGCTTATGGCTGGAACAGAGCCAGACCACAAGCTATAAGCTATAAGCCACTGTTGCATGGCACTTTGGCGAAAGCGATATCCATGATGGTTCAACATGGCTATTTTTTTATGTGCCCGGCAGTGGAATCATAGCCGAACACCAGGTGTGTCCGCCGCGAGGTGGAATTTGATGGATAATATGGAAAATAAAGACAGTAATCAGCCTATTGAAGATGTATCGGCGCAAACCTCCGAACCGGCGGTCACTGCTGAACCGGCACCGGCAGCGGAAGGGGATGGGCAGGATGGCACGGATTCTGTGGATTCTGTGTATGAGGCTCAGGATGTTTCTCCATCAGCGATACGCCGCGGCCGCCTGGTCGTGGGTGTGATGCTTTTGCTTGGTGCATTGGCGATTCTGGTGGTGGTATTGATGCCGCCGCTGAGCTGGAAGCCTCCCAAGAAAATGAAACAGAATTTCGAGCCGATTTCGGTTGTGGAATCGGTTGAACAGGGTGCTTCGGATGCACGCGTATCGCTGGCGTATGATACTCATGAAATGAGCTATGCCATTGAGTTGGATCAGGATACGCATTATCCGGATGATAAAGTGATGCACATCCATCTTGACGGTCTTTTGGATCTTAACCGTCCGAAGCGCGGGGATTTGTCTGAAACCCTGGGCATTCGTCTGAAAGATTCGGTGTTCGTTTCGGTGAAAGACGGGGATCGCGAGATAGAACTTGGGGAATTGGGAGAGATGCTGAAAGGCGTAACGCTTTATGCGCGCCTGGATGCGCATGATGGGATGGGGCGTGCTGTTCCGGATTCGGATATCAATCCGCAGGTGGCTCGCGTGATGTATATCGTTGCGGATGCGCTGAGGTATATGTGGCTGGCGCTTCCGGGCGAGAGCGTTGGCGTGGGGGCGAAGTGGCGGTTGTCTGATGTCGAGGATTCATCGGGCATGTATATCCGTCGAGCCGAGACTCAGCTGACAGAGGTGAACGAAAGCCGCTTTGGCAACAGAATTAAGACGGAGACGGCGATAGAGCTAATCGAGCGCCGGGATGGCAATTCGGTGGTTATCGGCAGCGGAAAGGTTGTCGTAACGTTCAAAGAGGGCGGGATTATTGAACGGGGCAAATTGACGCTGACGCGCCAGGGCGGCGGCGATGCATCTGGAGCGCAGTCGCAGGAAATCCGGTTTTCTCTTGATTTAAAGTAGTGGCGTGAAGCGAGATATAATCGTGTGATGGTGACGCGTATTTGCGCAGCAAATAGCGGCACCTGGCCGCGCGTATCGGGCACCGAAAGCGCGGCAGATATAAAAAAAATTATGTAAATATGAAACTGCGTTGTGAATTCTTGAACAACGAAAAGAATTAGGTTAAAGTAGAGATTGGATTGTAACGGGCTTTTTGGTCCAAAACATACATGCTCCCGGGCATTGGTTTGCGTATGGGGCGAAATTCTGGAGGAATGATATGGCAGATAAGCGTAAATGGACATTATTCATTGGCGCAGTGATGGCAGTGGGACTTGCGAACTTTGGCTGCAGCGATGAAGATGCTGTGTTTTTGCCGGAAGGCGATCTGAATTCAGTAGCAGAGGATTGCAAGACTCAAAATACTTGCAAGACAGCTGATGCATGCCAGAGTGGTGTTGGCGCGATAGCGTGCAAATGCGTCACAGATAGTGATTATTGCCATTCGGATGCCCGTTGCAATGGTGTAGGCAACTGCAGTTATCAGTGTTCGCCGAATGCAGGAACCTGTGGTTATGCGGGCTGCGCAAATGATCCTGCATGCAAGTCGGGTCCCGGCCCTGGTCCTTCGACGTGCGATATCGATAATCTGAGCCCGAATGAGGATTTCGATAAAGACGGCATTCCCAATGGTAAAGAGCTGAACAGCCGTATTGAAGTGAACGGCGAGATGAAGTCACTGGATCCGTGCAAGGCGGATACGGATGGCGATGGCATTTTCGATGGCGACGAGGATCTGAACCAGAATGGTATTTTTGAGCCGTGGCTTGGTGAGACGAACCCGGTTGACATCAATGATCCTGAAGATGCCGATACTGCGGCGGGCCGTAATAAGAGTGCGGTCAAGAAGCTCGTTTGCAATCCCGACAATCTGAGAGATTCGATTCTTCTGAAGAACTACCGAGTCGCGCAGGTTCGCAAAGGTATGCAGTACCTTTCGGATGATGTGAACAAAGTGAGTTCTGATGTGACTGCGTTCGATGATAAGGCGACCAATGTGGTTGCTGCATTTATCGGCAGCGAAGAATCGTATGACGCCGTGAATTTCATTCACTTTGCATTCCAGAACTACGAGACGGGTGAATCATCCGCATACGTGCTTGAAACCGCGAACGATTTCAATTCACTGGACAACCGCATCCCGAACAGCGTTTGGTTGAACAACAAGACGTATGCGCGTTTGACGCCGGACTCTGCACCTGATTTTGAACGCTTCCAGGTTATTCCGGATCACGTTGTGAATCGTCACATCTTCACGCTGACGGTTGCGGAGGGCACCACGCTGACGGATGTCCGCAATGAGCTCGTGAAGAATATCACCGAAGGCAAGAGCGGCATTGTTTCTACCGAGACATTTGACGCATGTGCCGACAACAAGATTAAGATGTATTATGCGCAGTCCCGTTACGAAGACGACAACAGCTCGTTCTACATCTACAGTGTTGCCTTGGCATGCAATTCGAGTATGGCGAGCATCGATACAACGAATATGATGAACGATGTGAAGTCGGGCACGCTGGTTGCGGGCGGCACAAAGTTCTATTCAAACCGTGACTTCCTCTGCCAGCAGGAAAAATATGGCGATGCATCGGGAACCGTAGACTTCCTGTGGGTCGTCGATAATTCCGGTTCGATGGCCGATGAGCTTGATAATTTGACCAAAACGATCGCTATGTTTACGGAAAAGCTGAGCAATTCCGGTATCGATTTCCACATCGGTGTAACGACGACCGATTCCTATACGATCGATGAGTGGCCGAGTGGTTACCAGGCCTATGAATCCGTCTATACAAACAAAGAAGGCAAAGGCAAGTCGAATTCGTATCTTGAGCCGACGGGCCTGATTAACGGCAGCGGCCAGGCTGATAATGGCTCCAAATGCATGTTCTTTGTGGACGAGCCGATTGAGCAATTCCAACGTCGTATGCTCTCTCGTGGCTGCACCAAGAATGGCGTTCAGGGCAAGAACATCTGCGGTTACGGTCTTGAGGATGGTATCAAGAGCGGTGTTGAGACGCTGCGCCGACTGGCCGCTGGTGAAGGTGGCGAGGGCTATGACAAGAAGTATGAGTTCGCTTGCGGCAATACAACAGAAGGCTGCAATAACATCAATCGCTGCATGCTTCGTGACGATTCTCTGAAATACATCATCTTCGTTTCCGACGAAGAGTCGCGTCAGTTTAAGGAAAGTGTCGGCGTTTCAAGAGGCGTAAGTGCATCATTCAGCAGTCACACCACCACCCCGCTGCAAGTCTGCAATACGGGCTACAAACTGTCGGTTGTGGAAGGCGCAGATTTACAGAATATTCTGCAAATCGTCTATCAGATGGCCCTGGGTGTACCGAACAATCTTGATGATGAAGCAGCCAAAACACTTTGCAATCCCGAGCTGAAGACCAAAGAACTGGTGAGCCGTACATCAAATCCGATCACCGAAGGTATGTCTGCAGAAGATATCAAAGAGTATGCGCCTGATTACTATCACATGCTGATGTACTACATTCAGCAGTATAAACAGTTCGCAGGTTCTGGTGGCATCGCTGCATTCGCTATCGTGGGTGATATCGGTGTTGAGAATAATGGTACCTGCCAAGCGCTGGGCGAAGATGTTTCCTCAGTGAATGGTGCAAATTACGGACTTTCGTACATCCATCTTGCCAAATTCCTTGGTGCATTGGATGAAGATGGTCAGTTCACAGGTAAGACCGGTGCCAGTGGCTGTATTTGCAATACAGAATATAGCGAAACCATTAACCAGATTTTCGAAGACGTACAGGGCCGTGTAGCTTCCCACCCGCTGCGTGGTTATCCGATTTCGTCAACCATCCGCGTTGCAGTCGCAAAGAGCGATGGCAATATCGTCGAGCTGACCCGTGGTGCAAGCACGAATGGATGGCGTTATGATGAATCCCAGAACGCTATTACATTCAATGGTCTCACGGGCGTTCAGGGTGATGATGAAATCGCAATTTCATACGTTATCTGGTCGAAGGATGAAGGTTAATTCCTCGCTCCCCGGATGATATAGACAAAAAAAGCGGCTCAAATGAGCCGCTTTTTTTTGTTTGTTTTGATTTTGTTAACCGTGGGATTTTACCCACAAACCGTGCTGGTTTTATCAGTCTTGGGCAGTTAGGTCGTGTGTCCGGGCGTGCCTGCGGCACCCCCGGTTACGCATACAGATGTCACGCCTTGCAGGCGTGTCTGATTGTTGCAATGCACTGATGTATTATCAACCATCTGGCCGTACAGAGACTTATCTGTTATCTCACCTGGCCTTCGAGCTTTTCATTGAGCGCATTGACGATCACAGCATGTGCCTGATTGACCTCGTCGTCCGAAAGCGGGTGGCCTTTTTCGGAATCGTGAGCCAATGGATCGCGATATCTGAACGACAGGCTGATGCTCTGGAGTCCCGGCTGAATCTGTTTGCCGCGATAGACATCGAACAGCTGCCACGATTCGAGCGTTGCCGGACGGACCGATTCGATCACATCGGCAATATCCTTGAAATTGACCGAGGTCTTTACGACCATCGACAAATCGCGGGATGAATAGTGGAAGCGAGCGAGCGGCTTCATGCGGCGCAGTCCCGAGCTGTGGGTGATGAGGGGATCGACGTCGATTTCGGCATAGAATATGGGCGCTTCAAGTTTGTAGTTTTTAACGACGATTGGATGGAGCTCGCCAAAGTGCCCAATGGTTTCGCCGTTTAAGCGAATCGCGGCCTGAATATTGTCGTGCAGATAGGGGACTTCTGCAGCATTTTGAACGAACTCGACCGGAATATCGAGTGACTGCATCATGTTTTCGATGACGCCCTTGAGATCGTAGACATCATAGGCGCGGGCTGCGGAAAACCAGGGTTTATCCGCTTCGCCCCAGAACAGAATTGACAGACGCTTTGTTTCGTCCAGACAGGTGATCCCGTTGATATCTTTTGGGAAAAAGACCTCGCCGACTTCAAACAGCGCACAGGCTTTCTGCTGCAGCGACAGATTCTTGTTCAGCGCGTTGATCATGCTGGGGAGCATGGTTGTGCGCATGGTGCTTTGTTCAACCGACATCGGGTTGGCGATCTTCATCGGATGTGACTCGCGGGCATCGGCCGGGAACAGCACTTTGGCCGGATCTGCGGGATCCATGAATGTATAGTGCATGCATTCATCCAATCCCATATCGATGAGTGCTTCGCGCAAATCGTGCAATTTGGCGCGTTCGCCGCGATCCCAGATCGGCGATTCGACCGGGTAGTTCGTCGGATTGATGCTTTCGGTGCGCAAATCATGCGGACATTTGAGCGCGACATCCGGCAGCCGGGCCGGGAAATTATCGAACCCATAGCCACGGCAGATTTCTTCGATCACGTCGATTTCCCGCGTGATATCCGAACGCCAGGTCGGCACTTTGAGCTGAATCGCGTCGGTATGCCAGTTGTCCGAAACAAATCCAATCGGCTTGAGCAGTTTTTCGAGTGCTTCGCCGCTGAATGGAATGCCCAGAATCGCTTCGACGCGGCTGGTGCGCAGCGTTAAATCGATAGGCAGGTTTTTGGCCGGATACTGATCGTCGCGAGCGACCAAAGTCGGCATCTGACCAAGCGTTTCTTTTAACAGCCATACGGCACGTGCAGCAGCGATATCAATGCCGTTGGCATCGACAAATCGCTCGTAGCGATGAGAGGCTTCGGAGTGCAACCCCAGTCTTTTGGCCGTTTTGCGAACGCGAGTCGGATGGAATGTCGCGATTTCGAAGATAATGCTCGTCGTTTCTTCGCTCACCTCGGTATCGGCACCGCCCATCACACCGGCAATGGCAACGGGCTTTGTACCATCGGTGATCACGATATCATCGCTGGTTAAATCGTAGGTTTCGTGATTGATGGCAAAGAGCTTTTCGCCAGGTTTGGCGCGGCGAATCGCAATTCTGGGTGCACTGAGTTTGTTTGTATCGAACGCATGCATCGGATGGCCGAGTTCGAAGCAGATAAAGTTGGTGATATCGACGACATTGTTGATGCTGCGTGCACCACAGGCTTCGACGGCACGGCGCAGCCAGCGCGGGCTTTTGCCAACCTTGATATCGTCGATGCGAATGCCCATATACCGCGGACAAGCGGCGCTGTCTTCGATCGAAACAAATGCGCCTGCGGGAATATCGCCAAGACTCCAGACATCGATAGGCTTGAGCGCAGAGCCCAGAGATGCAGCCATTTCACGGGCACATCCCTGATGGCTGAGGCAATCGCCGCGATCGGGGGTGAGACCGATTTCGAACAAATCGGTGTGGTAAGGCGCAACCGAATCGGGTGTGCCCAGATTGAGCACTTCGGATAATGGTGCGCCGATCGGCGCTTCGTCCGGCAGCCGCAATAGCGAATCGTGATCTGTACCCAATCCCAGCTCACGTTCGCTGCACAGCATACCGTTCGATTCTTCGCCGCGCAGTTTCGATTTCTTAATCTTGAGATCGCCGATTTTCGCGCCTACGGGAGCAAACGGCACCCCCCAGCCTTCTTCGATACCAGGTGCGCCGCAGACGACCCGAATCAATTCGCCTGTACCCGCGTCAACATCGCATAAATGCAGGTGATCCGAATTGGGATGCTCGGCAATATGAATGATTTTGGCAACTTTGATATCTGCGAAACACGTGGGATCTGCGGTAAAACCCTCGACTTCAAGGCCACGGGCTGTGAGCTTTGCAGCGGCCTCGGTCGCACTGATTCCGTTCGTTTCGACCAGATTTTGTAACCATTTCCAACTGATGATCATTATATGTCTCCATTTTTGTAAGGGGAGCGGGTGGGGGAAAGCCTTTTCTTTTGTGCCAAAAGAAAAGGTTTTCCCCCACCCCCCCTTTCCAAAAGAAAAGCATTTTTGAGGTGTGCGCGACGTATTCCCGCGCAACGTATCATGAGGTGTGGGAAAAGCGAAATGGGGAAGGGGCCCCGTTTCGTCCTTTGCAGGTTTTGGAAGCTCGCAAATTCAGGCAGAATACTAAAATATTACGGGTTCCAAGGGCCATCGGCCCTTGGCGGGGGATTGGGGGCAGAGCCCCCAAAAAAACTACCTGAACTGTCGTAAGAATCGGAGATCACTCTCGAAGAAGAGGCGGATATCGGAGATGCCGTGCAGGAGCATGGCGACGCGTTCGATACCGACGCCGAAGGCCCAGCCGCTCCAGATTTCGGGATCGATGTGACCTGCCTTGAGCACGTTGGGATCGACCATACCAGCACCGAGGATCTCGATCCAGCCGGTCTGTTTGCACAAACGGCATCCCTTTTGACCGCAGAAAATACAGGCGATATCGACTTCGACGCTTGGTTCGGTGAAGGGGAAGAAGCTTGGGCGCAGACGGATTTTGGTGCTTTTGCCAAACAGCGACTGGGCAAAGAGCTCGAGAATACCGCGCAGATGCGTCAGATTGAGGCCTTTTTCGATGTGCAGGCCTTCGACCTGGTGGAATACGGGGCTGTGGGTGACATCGTCATCGCGGCGATAAACGGTGCCCGGCGCGATGATGCGAATGGGCGGCACATACGACAGCATCGTGCGCACCTGCACGGGGCTGGTGTGCGTGCGCAGCAGAGCGCCGTTTTCGAGCATCAGCGTATCCTGCATATCGCGAGCGGGGTGATCGGCTGGGAAATTCAGTGCCTCGAAGTTAAAATAATCCCATTCACCCTGTGGACCGCGAGCGATTTCGAATCCCATCGACAAGAAGATATCTTCGATTTCGCGCTGGGTTTTCTGCAGTGGATGTTCTGCGCCGCGCGCCGGAATGCGGCCGGGGAGCGAGAGATCCATGCGGCGAAGCTTCAGATCTGCAGCCAGTCTGGCGTTTTCGATATTTTTCGAAACTTCGGCCAATCTGCTTTCGATTTTGCCGCGCACTTCGTTCACGAGTGCACCAAGTTTGGGGCGTTCTTCGGGCGGCAGTTCTTTCATGTGCTGCATATAGGCCTGAACTTCGCCTTTTTTGCCAAGATATTTCTTTTCGAGCGTCGTCAGCACCGAGGCATCTTCAGCTTTTCCGAGTTCGTCAAAAGCGGCGCCCATCAGTGACTGCAGTTTCGCCCATACAGTTTCTGTAGACATAACTAAACCTTTATATAAACCACCCCCCATCCACCATTGGAGAGGCTGTTTGCATCACATGGATGTTCCCCAGTGTGGGGATTGCTTATAGCTTATGGCTTATGGCTTATAGTAATGATTTAAAACTATAAGCTATAAGCTATTATCCATAAGCTGGTGACGCAACTTGCTTCGGTTGAAATTCTATAACCGTGATGGGAAGTAGATTGCCAAAAAAAAAGCCACCAAAGCTGAGATTTCCAGCCCGGTGGCGTTGTTCATTCAGACCATGCAGGGTGGGAGAATTTAAATCCCTGCAAGCTTGACGATAGCTTCAAAGCCTTTTGGATCGAAGATGGCGATATCGGAAAGGACTTTACGGTCGATTTCGACATTGTTTTTCTTCAGGCCGGCGATGAGTGTGCTGTAATTTTTACCGAGTGCACGCACGGCAGCGCTGATACGGGCAATCCACAGAGCGCGGAAATTGCGCTTGTTATTGCGGCGATCGCGATAGGCATACAGCTGGCCATTGATGACCTGCTGCTTGGCCTGACGGAAACGTTTACGTCCGCCACGGAAACCCTTGGCGAGTTTCATCCAGCGATTGTGGTGTCTGCGGCGTTTGATACCTGTTTTAGCTCTTGACATGGTTTAGCCTCATTAATGCACTGTGCGGAGGGGTTTGAACCGCTTTCGGACCCGACAGTGAGAAATCATGCTGTGACTCGGAGGCAGAAATTGCGCTTTGGACCCGGCCCCAGCGAAACACGTGATGCTGCTTATGCGTAAGGCATGCAGCGTTTAATGGCTTTCACCACTGTCTGATCGGCGACAGCGGCTTTGCGCAGACGACGTTTCTGTTTGCGCGTTTTTGTCGTGAGGATGTGGCTGTGATAGGCGTGATGACGCACGAGCTTGCCAGTACCCGTCACTTTAAAACGCTTGGCAGTGCTGCGCTTTGTTTTCATTTTAGGCATGGTTATTCTCCCTTAAAAGTGACCTGACCAGGGATAA
>JAEEGL014617401.1_pt1 | contig 29419 bp, 28 predicted proteins | sample 9134231 | NCBI WGS metagenome assembly JAEEGL01 (sample SAMN16246548, study PRJNA631951) | gut metagenome | biome: gut microbiome; feature: rumen; material: fiber-attached | host: Bos | place: Iran: Karaj | collected 2018-10
ATTTTTTCCGGATGAATGGGTTGAAAGCGCCTACAGCATTGACTACGAAGCTTATTTCGAAGCCGGCTACAGAGGGCTTATTTTTGATATCGACAATACGCTTGTTCCTCACGGAGCAGATGCGGACGAAAGAGCGATAGAGCTTTTTGAAAGGCTCAAAAGAATAGGTTTTGACATATGTCTTCTTTCCAATAACAAAAAGCCCAGAGTCGAAAGATTCAATAAGGATGTCAATGTCAATTATATCTTCAAGGCCGGAAAGCCGTATTCGAAGAATTATTATGTTGCAACAATGATGACCCGTACTTCTGTTCAATCGACTCTTGTCATAGGAGACCAGCTTTTTACCGATATCTATGGCGGGAGGCTGGCCGGAATCCACACGATCCTTGTGAATCCCATTGATAAGAAGGAAGAATTTCAGGTCAGGTTAAAAAGATTTCTTGAAAGACCCGTTATGAGATTTTATAAACACAGTCTAAAGGAAAAGGTTTCAGGGATGCCCAAAAACCGTAAGCCCGAATCAAAAGCGGCGAGGATAGGGCGCAAAAAAGAAAAACATTTTTCGGTTACAGAGCGTATCGCACGGATCGACAGATTGTTTAACAGCAGGTACACATGAAAAACTTCTTTGACAGATCTTGTCGGAGAAGTTTTTTTGGTTGATAAAAAGAAAATTCTCTGTTTAAGCCCTGTTTGAAAAAGATAATTGAGTGAACTGTAATCTTAAAATGGGGATCTGTATAACATTCTGTTAATTACAATTTAACGGTATTCAATTATGAATTATTTAGTCCGTGAAATCACCCAAACGGTTGAAATACCATGTGTTCTGTTGTAAAATTATTTTTATCATTTTCACAGTCGTTCATTGATCAATCAATCCTTCGACGTGAGATAAGTGGGTGGTCCCCGGACAGTCGGGGTGTTTTTTGTTTTGAGAGGAGAAGCAAAATGAAAAAAGTATCATTGTTTTTTGTTACTTTACTCGCTGCACTTCTTGTGTTTGTGGGTGTGTCGGGTGCGAAAGAGGCAGAGGCCGCTGAATTTAAGGATCTTCTGATGGAAAAATTTTTCCCGAACGGGATTGAAAACGTAGTTCCCAATGATCCCGTATATGACCTTGTCAATTTTGAAAAAAAGGATCAGAGCATTATCGGTGTTTATATCAGACAGAATGAAGATTTTCTTCGTATGACGCGTGAGAATTGTGCGCTTCTCGATGTTTATACCATGTCTGACGAATATAATGATTTTGATATGACATACAGGCTTGACGGCTTTGATATCGGTGTTCAGTTCGATATCAGCGTTGACGGCGGTGATTGGCTTTATGATTCCGCTACCTGGGATATCTGTGATATGTGGGAACAGGAGAATATTCCGGCAGGACTTCCTGTAAAAGAGTATTTCGGATGGTCTTATACAGATAATGCGGTTTATTTTACATTTATGGATACGAATGCCATGAATAACAACAAGGGTGTTATGGACGGAATCTATGATGTGGTTGATGAAATCGGCGAAATAGATCTTAAGAATCACACTATAAATACGAGATATCGTTATTTTGTCGAATATACCCCCTGGGATGATATCAACGAGGACGGAGATCTTGTAGGTCACAGATTTATGTGGACCGACTGGTCTAAGGAAGTATCGTTCGGCAAGAATGGCAATGCCAAGGAATTTAAGCTTCCGAAGTCTTTCTCTGCCCCCATTATGTACGATCCTCATTTTGATGCTGACGGCAATCTTTATTGCTCTGTAATATTTAATACAGATATTACTGACACAGAGATCGCTCTCAACATAAACGAAGAAGGATTTGAAGCACTTGGTTATCTTACAGAGATCTGTGTTGACGATCCTTCGGAAAAGAATTTTGAAGACTGTTATACCGCGAACAGCCGATGGATGTCGTGTAAGGACAGGATAATGGACTTTATAAATGAAGGTGTTACAAAGAAGACCCGTATCCTTATCCGAGGAAGTGTTGTTTGCGAAACTCTCGATAAACAGACCGATTACGGATATGCTGTTCCTTCCGTTACAAAGCTTAAGGCTAAGAGCGTCAAGAAGAATTCAGTGAAGCTTACATGGGGCAAAGTGGAGGATGCCGAGTTCTATGAGATCTACGATTCGAACAACAAGCTTATCGGAACATCAAAGAAGGCAAACTACACAGTAAAGAAGTTAAAGGCCGGTACGGATTACACATTTAAGGTTCGTGCCGTAAAGAACGGTGTATTTGTCGGAAAGTTTGTCTCTGTAAAGGCAAAGACCAAGAAATAACCGTGTTTCGTTGTTATAAAGGTTTTAGAGAATGAACGAATTCAAGGGAAAAGCCGGGAAAGCTTTTCCCTTGATCATCTGTAATGGCATGACTTCCAAAAAAATAATACGGAAAAAAATTTTATATTGCGAAACACAAAATAATAATATAAAATATCCGTGTCTGTTTTTTTGACAAATTGCTTTAAACAGGCGAAGAGCCAGGTACACGTGAGTTTCACGCGTAGGGCAAGAAGCGGAACTCTTTGCCGCTTTCATATATCTTTATACACATCAGGAGGAAATTTATGATTTCAGCAGGTGAATTCAGAAACGGCATGACACTTGAGATCGATGGCAAGGTTTGTCAGGTTATCGAGTTCCAGCACGTTAAGCCCGGTAAGGGAGCAGCTTTTGTAAGAACAAAGCTCAGGGACATCATCAACGGTGGAGTTACAGAAACAACCTTCCGTCCCACAGATAAGTATCCGCCCGCACACATCGAGAAGAGCGATATGCAGTATCTCTATGCAGACGGAGATATGTACAATTTTATGAACACAGAGAATTATGAGCAGATCGCTCTTAATGCTGACGAAGTCGGCGATGCTCTTAAGTTCGTAAAAGAGAATGACATGGTTAAGATGCTCTCATATCAAGGCAAGGTGTTCTCGGTAGAGCCTCCTATGTTTGCAGAACTTGAGATAACAGAGACAGAGCCCGGTTTCAAGGGTGACACCGCTACAGGTGCAAGCAAGCCCGCTATCGTTGAGACAGGTGCTCAGGTTATGGTTCCCCTCTTTGTTGAGCGTGGCGACAAGATCCAGATTGACACCAGAAGCGGAGAGTACTTAAAGAGAATCTGACAGAATATAAAAAAAGACTCGCTTGCGGGTCTTTTTTTATGGGTCACAAATTACTGACAATAAAAATTCAGATGCCTTATCAGATTTTTAAGGATTGCTGCAGAATTGTCGAGATCATAAATAAGGAAAAGATCATATGCGTAACTGATCTGCTCGTCAATATAATACGGAAGCGAACGTTCGAACAAACTGTTAAAAGCATCCTCACACTTGTCGATTTCTATTCGGTTAAGCATCTTAATAAGGAGTTCGAATTCCTGTTTTAAATCGGTTATCTGTGTGTAATTATTCATTCGCCCTCCTTTCCGATCGCCTTTTCAATCTTTTATATTATATTAAGTATAGCACAAATATAAAATGAGTTCAAGTATTCTGTACATAAATGTGAATATTTTACTAAATCTTTATTAAATGGAAAAATGATTTGCCGTATCGAAAAGCAATAAAGCGCCATATTGGTATATGCACAAATTCTAGTGCTTTTCAAAAAGTATTATCCATGTTAAAATGTCATACAGAAAGTGATTGTAGTTAAAGGAGACTTTATTGATGAATAAAAAGGAACAGAACAATGATTTTATTTCGGAAAGTCAGATCAAGATTTCCGATGATGTGGTTGCAACTATCGGCGGACTGGCTGCTTCGGAGGTTGACGGTGTTGACTCGATGGCCGGAAACATTACCAATGAGATAGTCGGAAAGCTCGGTATCAAAAACAGTTCAAAAGGCGTCAGGATCGCAATTGACGAGGATCGTGTTACAGCCGATCTTTTCATTAATATTAAATATGGGTTCAGAATCCCCGATGTAACAGCCCAGATTCAGGAGAAAGTCAAGAATGCGATTGAGAACATGACAGGACTTAATGTAGTTGCAGTCAACATTCATGTTGTTGAGATCATCGTTTAAAGTGAGATCTGTTTTGGATTGAATTGGTCTGATTTTAGATAATTATACTCTTTTAACGAGGTGTACCATGACAAGAAGAGATTTAAGAAACCATCTGGTAAGGATGCTTTATATGCGTGAATTCCACGAGAAGGATGAGATTGAGGAACAAAACATGCTGTATCTTTCTTCTTTTGCGGAACTTTCCGATGAAGCTGAGATCAAGGAGATTACTGACAGATATGATTCGGTTGTTGAAAAGCTTGGCATCATCGACAGTACCATTGACCGCGTGGCAAAGGGATGGAAGCTTTCGCGCATCGGAAGGATGGATCTTAATATTCTCAGACTTGCTTCGTTTGAAATAATGTTTGATGATGTAATCCCGGATAAGGTTGCGGTCAATGAAGCTGTTGAACTTGCAAAAGAATATGGTTGTAATGATTCTTCTTATGGCTTTGTTAACGGAATTCTCTCGAGTTTAATAAAAGAAAAACAATAATAGATACATGTGATCAAAAGACATAACGGTCTCAGTGTTTATTTAACGGAAGACAACTAAAAATGACGAACATGATCAATAAGGTTTACACAGTCTCTCAGGTGAATTCGTATATCAGAAGGATTTTTGAGACAAATTCATCTCTCAGATATATAAGCATCAGCGGAGAAGTTTCGAATTGTAAATATTCCGATGCGGGACACATATATTTTACGCTCAAGGACAAGGGCGGCCAGCTTGCATGCGCGATGTTTGCCGGCAGGCGTGCCGGTCTTTCTTTTGTGTTAAAGGACGGAATGAGCGTTATTGTATCGGGACCGATCGGAGTATATGAGCGTGACGGAAAGTACATGATGTACGCAGACAGGATAGAGCAGGAAGGACTCGGCGCGCTTTACGAGGAATTTGAAAGGCTTAAAGCCAAACTCTCCGTGGAAGGCCTTTTTGATCCCGGAAAAAAGAAGCAAATCCCCGCTTTTTCCAAAAAAATCGGGATCGTTACGGCACGTACGGCTGCGGCGCTTCAGGATATTTTACGAATATCTCGTTCGAGAAATCCTTATGCCGAACTGATCCTTTCTCCGGCAACCGTTCAGGGAGCCGATGCTCCGGAATCCGTATGCAGGGCTCTCAAACGTGTTATTTCCGAAAAAACCGATGTGATAATCATTGCGCGGGGCGGCGGGTCATATGAGGATCTTTTCTGTTTTAACGATGAAAGGATAGTCAGGGCTGTTGCCGATTGTCCGGTGCCCGTTATCAGTGCCATCGGTCATGAGACAGACACGACTCTGACCGATCTGGTTGCCGATGTCAGAGTTCCGACGCCGACTGCCGCTGCACAACTTGCTGTGTTTGACATAGAGCAGTTTGACGGTACACTTGAGACTCACAGAACCAGGCTTTTACGGATCATGAACGATCGGGTCATGATCGCGAAACACAGGCATGAGGCGCTGAAGGCTAAAGTTACGGCTCATGCTCCGTCGAGAATGCTCGATAACATGCACATCAGGCTCGACAGCATCAAAACCAGGATTGATAACGTTTTCGAAGCGCAGAGAAGTGCGGCGCACATGAGACTTGAAAAGGATACACAGCTGCTCAAGGCACGATCACCGCTCAGCATGCTTGAAAAAGGCTTCTCATATGTTACGGATGAAAACGGAAAGAATCTTTCGAGAGTCGTTCAGTTCAGGACCGGTCAGAAGATTTCGTTAAGGGTGAGCGACGGTAGTGTTACCGCCACAGTTTCGGAACAGTAAGAAATGCCTGAATCCGTAAAAGAAAAGCAGAAATACACAAAAGAAAACCGGATAACCGCATGACACCGTCAAAAAGGAAAGAAGACTATATGGCACAGACAAAGGAAAAGAAAGAAGAAAAAAACATTAATACGTATTTCGAAGAGATCGAACAGCTTATAGACGAGATGGAAGATCAGGCGATAAGTCTTGAAGATTCGTTTGAGAAATATAAAAGGGGTGTAACGCTTATCAAAGAATGCTCCGGGAAGATCGACAGGGTCGAAAGGGAGCTTAAGGTGCTCGGGGAGGAAAAGCAGTGATCGGGCTTAATACTATTGAAGAACTTTTGGAACAATATCTTCCGAAAGGGGATGAGGGTTACGGACTCCTTAGTGAAGCGATGAGATACAGTGTGCTCGGTGGTGGAAAGAGACTCCGTGCCATCATGCTAATCGAAAGCTTCAGGCTTTTTTCGGATGATAAAGACCTTGAGAAATGCATGGCGTACCCTTTTGCTTGTGCGCTTGAATGCATCCACGGCTATTCTCTTGTTCATGACGATCTGCCCGCTATGGATAATGATGAGTTCAGGAGAGGCTCGCTCACAACACATAAACGTTACGGTCACGCAATGGGCATTCTTACGGGAGATGCACTCCTTAATTATTCGATGGAAATGATCACGCGAGCCGGTGTTGATTTTGAAAAGAGCAAACCCGGACAATACTGTAGTTATATGAGCAGATTTATGCGTGCGGCATCCGTGCTTTATAAAAATGCGGGCGCGTTCGGCATGATTGGCGGTCAGGTGCTTGATGTCGAGGGATTCGGAGATGATGTACAGCCTGACGAAGGGATGCTAGCAACACTCTGCGAGCTTAAGACTTCAAGGCTCTTTCAGGCGGCGCTTTGTTGCGGAGCTATACTTGCCGGTGCCGATGAGACTGAGGTATCGTTTCTTGATGATATCGGAAGGTTGATGGGTCTTGCATTCCAGATCAGGGATGACATCCTTGATGTGACGGCATCTTTTGATGAAACGGGAAAAGACACGGGTAGTGATGAAAAGAACAATAAATCGACTTTTGTATCCATGTTCGGACTTGACGCTGCACGTGACAGAGTTAAAGAACTATACGGTGAGATGTCGGGAAAACTTGCAGCTTTACCGGGTGATAAAACCGCACTTGAAAGTCTGTTTAAAAAACTTTTTATGATATAAGTGATTGGAAGGTACACGGATATGAGTATCCTTGATTCGATAAAAGAAGCGGGTGACATTAAAAATGTCGATCCTGCCGACTACAGAGAACTTGCAAAAGAGATCAGAACTTTTCTTGTTAACAATGTAAGTGCTACAGGCGGACATCTTGCCTCAAATCTGGGAGTAGTGGAGCTTACCATAGCGCTTCATTTATTCCTTGATCTGCCCAAGGACAAGCTTATTTTTGATGTTGGTCACCAATCGTACACGCATAAGATTCTCACCGGACGGAAAGATAAATTTGATTCGCTGCGCTCGTTCGGCGGGCTTTCGGGATTCCCCAAAACGTCCGAAAGCGACTGCGATGCGTTTAATACGGGGCACAGCTCGACTTCCATCTCGATAGCCGACGGAATGGTTAAGGCGCGTGATCTTATGGGAGAGGACTACAGAGTCGTCGCCGTGATAGGTGACGGAGCATTAAGCGGCGGTATGGCATATGAGGCGCTCAATAATGCCGGTCGATTCAGATCAAACATGATCATAGTGTTAAATGATAACAAGATGTCGATCTCTGAAAACGTTGGCGGTATGGCGGCATACCTGGGTAAGCTCAGAACCGCTTCGGGATATACATCTGTGAAATCGACCGTTGAAAAAGGGCTTTCGTCGATTCCTGTTATCGGAGACGAGCTTGTTGACAAGATAAGAAATTCCAAAAATTCAATCAAGAGTCTTTTCGTCAAAGGCATGTTTTTCGAGAATATGGGAATCACATACATCGGTCCCATCGACGGACACAACATTCCGCTCATGCTTGAGGCTTTTGAAGCTGCGGGAAAAAGTAAAAATCCCGTTCTTGTCCATGTTATCACAAAAAAAGGAAAAGGCTACAGACCCGCCGAAGTTAATCCGAGGATGTTCCACGGCGTTGAGCCGTTTATTAAAAAAACAGGCCGTAAAAAGAACAATAACGGTGTGGTTACATATACGGACGTTTTTTCCGACGCTTTGATAGAAGAAGCAAAAAAGAACGAAAAAATAGTTGCGATCTGTGCCGCAATGTCGGACGGAACGGGACTGACACGTTTCAGAGACTATTTCCCCGGAAGATTCTTTGATGTGGGTATTTCGGAAGAACATGCGGTGACTTTTGCCGCCGGAATGGCAAAAGTCGGATTGCGTCCTGTTGTTGCGATTTATTCGACATTTCTTCAGCGATCGTACGATCAGATCCTGCATGACGTGGCTCTTAACAACCTTCCGGTTGTTTTTGCAATCGACAGGGCGGGGATTGTCGGAAGAGACGGAGAAACTCATCAGGGTATATTCGATCTTTCGTACCTTTCTTCGATACCGGGACTTACTGTGATGGCACCCAAGAACGGTGCTGAATTAAAAAAATTCCTTGAATTTGCATTTGATCATGACGGACCTGTTGCCATCAGGTATCCGAGGCATAAAGCCACGCATAAGCTGGAAGATTTTGATACGCCCGTCGAGTACGGAAAATCTGAAATTATCAGGGAAGCAGCAGATGTTACGGTATTTGCGGTCGGCAGGATGGTTAAAGTAATGGACGAGATAATTGAACGTCTCGGGAACGAACAGGGGATAAAAGCAGGACTTATTAATGTTCGTTTTGTAAGTCCCGTGGATAAGGATACGGTTTTGGCTGTCGCACAAAGATCGAAGCGTATTATAACCTGTGAAGAAAATGTTAAACGCGGGGGTTACGGCGAGGCGGTTGCCGACATACTCCTCGAATCGGGATTCGACGGAAAGTTTTTGAATCTTGCGCTTCCCGATGAATTCCTTTCTCACGGAAGCCCGAATGATATCCGTGATCATATTTCGTTCGATCCCAACGGTTTATATAACAGAATTTGCGAGTTTCTGACGAAATAAAATGCTCGGGACAAATCGGTTATAAGCATTTTGATGAAATAAAAGCAATCAGTGATTGGCTGAAAGCATTTTGACGGATTTGAATAAAGCATTTTTACTTGACGAATAAGATTTATGTGATATAATATCCGTGTGCTTTTAGGAATAGCCATCACTTTTATGCACAATTTCATAACCGGAGGGAGGTTAGGTGTGAGGCTATGTCGAATGTAATAGTAAAAGAAAACGAGACACTGGACAGCGCTCTTCGCAGATTCAAGAGGAATTGCGCGAAGGCAGGCATCCAGCAGGAAATTCGCAAGAGAGAGCATTACGAGAAGCCCAGCGTTAGACGCAAGAAGAAGTCTGAGGCTGCTCGCAAGAGGAAATTTAAGTAAGCTGCTTTGTGATAAGGGCATGGTTTTTGGACCGTGCCTTTTTCTTTGTATATAAGGTATCCGGTAAATATCGTTATAATCGCCTGAATATTGATATTTGGCATATATCGGTATATAATATTGTCAATACATGAAGAATTGGTAAATCGGTTTTCATGTTTTACGTTTTTTAGGTCAGGAAGAATCTTATTCCCATGGAAGCACCCTGCAGCAACGCTTCCTGGGTGACCGGAAATCGGAAACGCTTCAGTCGCTTCAAAAGAGGGGAGTTTTTGTCTGTATGGAATCGGTCGAAAAGATCATAAATATACCCGGTACTCACATGTCGAATGTTTTCGGACAGTTTGACTCTCATCTGAAAGTGATTGAGAAAGCACTTTATGTTGATGTCGTTGTCAGAGGTGAGAGCATCAAAGTGATCGGAAGCGAGCAGAATGTTACGAAAGCTGCCAGAGCCCTCGAACAGCTTGCCATGTTATCCGAGAACGGTAATGTTATAGATGATCAAAAGGTTTCTTACACGCTTGCGCTGCTTATGGAAGATAAAGAATCACTTGTTAACGAAATCGATAAGGAGTTGATCTGTTTTACACTTGCGGGAAAACCGATCAAACCCAAGACAGTCGGTCAGAAGGAGTATATAGACAAGATCCGTGACAACATGATAATATTCGGACTTGGTCCCGCTGGCACCGGAAAGACATATCTTGCGATGGCCATGGCGATCACCGCTTTCAAGAAGGGAGACGTTTCGAGGATAATTCTCACGCGTCCCGCGATAGAAGCCGGAGAAAAACTCGGCTTTCTGCCGGGAGACCTTCAAAGCAAGATCGACCCGTATTTGAGACCGCTGTATGACGCTCTTTATCAGATCATGGGAGCCGAAAGCTATCAACGAAACGCCGACAAGGGTCTGATCGAAGTAGCGCCCCTTGCTTATATGCGCGGAAGGACGCTGGATAATGCGTTCATTATACTGGATGAGGCACAGAACACAACCCCTGCGCAGATGAAGATGTTCTTAACAAGAATCGGATTCGGCTCAAAGGCGATAATAACCGGGGATCCGACCCAAAAGGATCTTGCGCCGCCGGCAACAAGCGGTCTCGATATAGCAATGAAAGTATTGAGGGACATAGAAGGGATAGGCTTTGCTCATCTGACCAGCCGTGATGTCGTCAGACATCCGCTTGTACAGAAGATAGTTGAAGCTTATGAAAAATACGAAAAGAGGGAAAACGATGCCGCAAGAAACAGATCCAAAGGACAAAAACAGCTCCGTGATCGCAAATAGGCTGAAACATATTTCTTTCCTGCTGATCATTTCACTTTTGTGTGCTGCTTTGACCGGAATGTATGTTTCCGGATCCGACATAATGACTGTTCGAAGCTGCATTTACGGAAGTGCGTTCGTCCTGAGCTTTGGATTTCTGCTGATTTATTATATTGACGTTAACAAAGAGAATATTCTTTCCGTTCCGTCGTCAAGACTTATCATGGCGCTTATTCCGTCTGTCTGCCTTTTCATTCTGCACTGCGGCAACGCAGAGGTTGCTTCATGCGCCATAGTTGTGCTTCTTGCTTTCCTTTCGGGATGCTTTAATTTCACTTTGTCTTCGCTTGTTATATTCATGCTCTATGTTTATTCCGTGCTTTTTTCGGGATTTACGGTTGTTCCGTCTGTCGGGACAATGCTTTTCATTTTTGCGGTCTGCCTCTTTTCAAGAAGTGTGTTTACTCTGAAAAACAGCCTCTACTCGGCTCTCATAGTGATGGTGTTTTACGCGATCGTTATCTGTGTAGAGAGTGATTTTGTAACTTCGGAAATGTTCAGCACTTTCCATATTGTCCTTGCGGGAAGCGGTGTCCTTTCGCTTATTGCCGTCAGATTTCTTGTTATGATATTGTCAAAGGGGCTTTCAGGTTCTTCGGCTCTCAGGTTCACGATTCCACCCGATGCTGTTTCAACTACCGATGTTGAAGCCTCTCACTCGTTTGTGTTCGGAGAAAAGTCAGCTTCCGAAGTTTATTCCGAAGCGATCCCTGAAGACATTGTTTCAAAGGAAGATTACGAAAAGCTTGAGGAACGTCTGTCACGCGTTTACAAGGAAAAGGATGAATTACAAGAAAAACTTACGGAACTCAGCAATAAGAAGAGCATTCTGTCCATCGCGGATGTCTGTAGTGAAGATTTCCTTTATCTCGTAAGATTAAAACTCGACAATCCCGGCGTTTACGAGCACAGTCTTGCTCTTGCGGAAATCTCCTCCGGTGCGGCAAAGGCTATTTTGTGTGATGATGAATTCACTTATGCGCTCGGCATCATTCATGATGCCGGGAAAATACTCGGAAACGACTATATCGAAATACTGTCTTCGAAATATTGCGTTCCCGATTATCTTATTAAATCGCTTGTTCATACATCAAATAAAACCATTGATTTTCCGATCATGCGTGAAACAGGCATAGTTATCCTTGTCAACGATATGATCAACGCCTACGAATACGTGACAAGAAACGTTGCCAAACAAAAAAACGAAGGCGAAGAAGTAGTTATTACATGGTCCGAAGTGGTCAGAAAAACGATAAAGCATCGTAATTCACACAATTTCCTCAGGTATTGCGGTTATTCATCGGATGAGGTGAACACAATCATAGATTTTTTAACTTCTGTCGGAGGTGATTCTTATCAGATTAACAATTGAATTGCAGACTTCTTTAAAATTCCCTTTTAATCCGAGGATACAGGCAAAAAAGATTATCGAAGCGGCGCTCGATTTCCTTAAAGTTCCGTATGAAGCGCAGCTTGACGTATGTATAGCGGATAAAGATTATGTTGCCGGTCTTAATAAACGCTTCAGAAATATAGATTCAACCACAGATTGTCTTTCATTCCCTATGGTCGATTATGATGCGCCGCTTGATTTTTCTTATGTGGAAAACGATCCCGGCGCATATCTTGATCCGGAAACGGGAGCGATCATGCTCGGTGATATCGTGATTTGCGCCGAAAAAGTATTTGAACAGGCAGATGAATACGGACATGCGTCTCTTCGTGAATTTGATTTTCTTGTACTGCACAGCTTGCTGCATTTGCTCGGATACGATCATGTCGATGATACGGAGAGAGCCGTTATGGAAAAAATACAGAAAGAGATCCTTGAAAGAGCGGGTATCAAGAGATGAAAAAACTTTTCGGAAAACTGGCTGATTTCGTTAAAGGTCACATGATTCCTGTCATTGCGGGCGGAGTTTTGGTCATTACCGGCGTTGTTTGTCTTTTTGTTTTTCTTCCCGGCGGCGGAGACAGCGGCGCGGGGGTTGTTTCGATTCCCGAACCGGCTCCGGTCGTTTCGGATCCGATTCCTTCTGTGGTTCCCGCAGATCCCACGCCCACTCCTTTTGTTCCGACTCCGACTCCGGCAGAAGAGCCGGAGCCTGTCGAGCCTTCGCTTGAAGGCATGGTAAAAAGCGTTCTAGACGGAAGCTTGATATCCGAAGAGGTCGCCGTTAAAAGACCTTATGCGATCATGTTCAACAATATCGGTGTCGCGAATCCCCAAAGCGGAATAGGTGATGCAAAGATTCTTTACGAAGCGCTCGCAGAGGCCGGTATCACAAGACTTATGGGAGTTTATGAAGGACTTACGGAAGATTCGAGCTGTAAGGACAGGATAGGCTCGTGCAGAAGCGCAAGACATTATTTTGCCAGCTTTGCCGATGAGTATGATGCCATATTTATTCATTTCGGTGAAACAACATATGCGGAAAAGAAGATCAAGAAACTTAAGCTCGATCATCTTGAGGGTACTTATTGGATCGGTTCGACCGTGTTTTACAGGGACAAGACAATAAAAGCGCCCCATAACGCGTTTGCTTCGCTTGACGGTATCGTTAAAGGTATCGAAGAGATGAAGATGCGGGCGGACCACAAGGAAGATTTTAAACAGAATCATTTTGTATTTAATGACGCGTTTTCTGTCCCTTTATCGGGAAGTGATGCAAGTCTTGTCCGGCTTAATTATTCGTCGTATATGAGTCCTTATTTTGTTTATGACGCTTCTTCACAAAAATATACAAGATATCAGTTCGACGACGTTCATATCGACAGAAATACCGAGAATCCTCTGATTTTTGATAACATAATCATCCAGATCGTCAATGAATGGAACAAGGATGAAAACGGTTATCAGGATATGGAACTCGAGGATGCATCGGGAACGGGGTATTATATAACCGGAGGAAAATCCGTTCCCATCACATGGAAAAAGAACGAAAAAGAGAAATTCATGAGCTATTATGATGAAAACGGTGAAGTGCTGAGCATCAATCCCGGACGTACATTCATCTCTGTTTTCCCGGATTATCGCGTGGATAAGCTTGTGATCGAATAAATTGTACGGGACCTGCAGCGTGCCGTGAAACGAAAGCACTCGAAACGCTTTCGATAGGAGATTTATGAGTACGAAAAAAAATAATTACCTTACGCAAGGTATGATCCTTGCCGTCGCGGGACTGGTGACAAGATTCATCGGTATGCTGTACCGAATTCCGCTCACCAATATTGTCGGAAGCGAAGGAATGGGATATTACAGCACAGCCTATGAAGTCTATAATATTGCGCTTCTTGTTTCGACATACAGTATTCCCGTCGCAATATCAAAGATCATTTCATCGGGAAATGCGCAGGGCAGATTTAAGGACGGAAAAAGAGTATTCAGAGTGGGACTTGTTTTCTCATCATCGGTGGGATTACTTGTCTCGCTTGTTCTGTATTTCTTTGCTCAACCCGTTGCGACGGCAATGGGATATCCGACTGCTGCATTGCCTCTTAAGGTCCTTGCGCCCACGATCTTTGTCTTTTCGTGCATGGGCGTCATCAGAGGGCTCTTTCAGGGGCGCAGAAACATGGTTCCGACAGCTGTATCACAGGTGGTCGAACAGATAATCAATGCGATTATCAGCGTGGTTTGTGCCGCGACCTTCGTCAATATGCTTTCTGTGTATCCGAGGGCAGCCCTCGGTGCTGCGGGGGGGACGATGGGAACTCTCTCCGGTGCCTTGGGAGGCTTGATTTTCCTTGCACTTTTTCTTTTTATCAGAAGAAAGAGGACGGAACAGGAAGACGAATACATCGAGCCGAACGACACCGTAACGCCCTATAAATCCATTCTTAAGATACTTGTCGTTACGATGATCCCGATCATTCTGAGTCAGACCATTTACCAGCTGAGCGGTATCACGGATGATTTTATGTTCGGTCGTATATTAAACACAAAGGGCATGGCTGAAACCGAAAGAGCTGTCCTTTTTGAGGCGTATGCAAACAAATACAAATGGCTTTACAATATGCCGGTCGCCATCGCTTCCGCATTCGGTGTTTCGATAGTTCCTGTTCTTTCCGGATCTGTCGCCGTTAAAGATATTGACGGAATTAAGGAAAAGATCAAAAGTACGGTTAAACTCAATATGATGATCGCAATACCTGCTGCGGTCGGTCTTTCTTTCTTCGCCGGACCAATCATGCGTTTATTCTTCGGAGAAGACGGAGAGCTTGCCGCCAAGCTGCTTATGTGGGGTGGTATCGCAGTTGTCTTCTTTGCGTATTCCACTCTTACGAACGGAGTTCTTCAGGGAATAAATAAATTGTCTCTTCCCGTGATCCATTCGGCGCTTTCTCTTGTGATCCATATAGCACTTCTTTTCGGATTGCTTTATTTTACCGAGCTTAATGAGAATGCGCTCATGATCTGTAACATTTTTTATGCGTTTGTTGTCTGCGCTCTAAATTACAGATCGATCAGAAGGGAGATCGGATACAGGCAGGAGATAAGAAAGACATTTTTGATCCCTGTCATAAGCTCGCTTGCTATGGGACTGTTCGGCAGATGTGTTTATCAGTTGCTTGCAATAGCGGGAATAAATGTGTCTGTCGGCACTGTGATTGCTATCTGTGTGTGTGTACCTGTTTATTTTGTGATCCTTATTTTATTCAAAGGTGTCGGAAAGGAAGAGCTTTCGAAGCTTCCGATGGGAAGCAGGATTTGCAGGCTGTTCACCGCACTTAAGCTTTTGAAGTGATAAAACGCATCAAGAGTCGGAACGGATCTATGACAGACGGATTGTTGGGACGGTATAATGGGAGGACACATGAAGAATTATGATATTATCATCATCGGCGCAGGAGCCTCCGGTCTTTTGGCCGGTATATGCGCGGCAAGAAACGGGTCCGATGTTCTGATCCTTGAAAAGCTTTCCAAACCCGGCAAAAAGATCACTGTTACAGGGAACGGAAAATGCAACATCTTTTCTGACAGAGAGGATGTTGAAAATATTGTCAACGGACGTGACAAAGAGGCTGCCGCCCGGATTTTTAAAAGCATCCCTTTTGATATTCTTGTTCGTTTTTTTGAATCCATAGGTATTTTCGTGCTTGAAAAAGGCGGATATTATTACCCGGTATCTCTTCAGGCATCTACCGTCAGAGACAATCTTGTGACAGTAGCGGCATCGTCCGGTTGCAGTATCATTTGTGATTGTGATGTGACGGATGTTAAAGAAACAAACGGTTGTTTTGTCGTCAATAAAGAATATTCCTGCAAAAAGCTCATCATGAGTGCGGGCGGCATGGCAAGACCCGATCTCGGGACGGACGGCTCATCCTTCAAGCTTCTCAAAAGTCTCGGAGTCGATCACACGGAGCTTTATCCCGCGCTTTGCGGTCTTATAACTGATTTTAAGCATTTGAAGGTGATCGACGGTGTCAGACATTACGCGGATATCAGTCTGATGGTTGACGGTTATGAAGCTTTTAAGGAACACGGAGAGATTATTTTTAATAAAAAAGGCATAAGCGGAATCCCCGTAATGAACTGCTCGGGGATAGCTGCAAGAGCTCTTCGAAGAAAACTTGACGTCAGCATAAGGATAGCTGTTTTGACTCAGAGAGACAGAGAGATTATGCTTAAGAGCATCTGGGAAAGGCTTGTCGAAGGTGGTTATACGATTGAGGAGCTTCTTACGGGAATAGCAAACAGAAAACTTGTTTATGCGATGATGCTTCATATGAAGGTGGATCCCGAACTCAGACCGGGTGTTGATGACGGATTTCGGATAGCGGGACATATAATAGACACTCTCTGCTGTCTTACTTTACACGTTACGGGTACAATGGGCTTTGAAAATGCACAGGTGACGAACGGAGGAGTAAGGCTTGATGAGGTAAACAATAATACGTTTGAACATAAACGTGTTAAAAATCTGTATATAACGGGCGAGTGCCTTGACGCGGACTTCGTCTGCGGCGGAAATAATCTTACATTCGCATGGATCACCGGACTCAGAGCCGGGACCTATGCTGCCGGAGGGATAATTGATTCGGATATCTGTAACTGATAAAGAAAAACTTGATCCGGAAGCCATGAAAAGCTTTGCCGCAAGGAAGATGGGGATCGATCCTGTTCTCATCGTTTCGGCAACGCTTAAAAAGCTGTCACTTGATGCCAGAAAAAAGGATGACATCCGCTATGTGTACGGTATTGACATTGAGGCTGCCAATGAAGAAAAGATCCTTAAAAAATGCAGAATCAAAAATGCGACAAAAGTGACACAGGTTGTGTATAAGGACCCTTTGACGATCTGCCCCGAAAACGGATCGGACTTAGGAAATAAAGGAGACAGCATAGGCAGATGCGGGAATTCTTTGATTATGCGTGATGGAATAAATCGTCCCGTGATAGTGGGGTTCGGCCCCGCCGGGATGATCTGCGCTTATAAGCTTGCGGCCGCAGGCCTTAAACCGATTGTCCTCGAGAGAGGAAGCGATGTGGATAAACGCGTTTCCGATGTCGAACGTTTTTTTGAGACGGGAAAGCTCTTTGTCAATTCAAATGTCCAGTTCGGTGAAGGCGGTGCCGGGACATTTTCCGACGGTAAGCTTAACACCATGATTCATGACAGCTTTGGGAGGATTGCTCATGTATTCGATATTCTGGTCGAATTCGGCGCGGATCCATCGATAAGATATATCAACAAGCCACACATCGGAACCGACAGACTTACTGTGATAGTAAAGAATATTCGGGAGAGGGTCATAAGTCTTGGCGGAGAAGTTCGTTTTAACAGTATTTTTACGGGATTTGAGCATAAGGACGGTCGTATCGGCGCTGCAATCGTAAATGGCGCAGAGCGTATTCCTTGTGATACAATAGTTCTTGCAACCGGACACAGCGCTCGCGACACGGTACGTATGCTGTTGTCTGAGGGTGTTGAAATGGAGAAAAAGCCATTCGCAATGGGCGTTAGGGTTGAACATCCGCAGGAACTGATCTCGAGAGCGATGTACGGATCGGATTACAGAAAATATCCGCCTGCGGATTACAAACTTACATACAAGACCACTGACGGCAGGGGAGTTTATTCTTTCTGCATGTGCCCCGGAGGTGTTGTTGTAAACGCTTCGTCACAGGAGGGCAGGCTTTGTGTAAACGGAATGAGCTACAGCAGGCGTGACGAGGCTACGGCAAACAGCGCGATCGTGGTCGAAATCAGGGAAAGCGATCTTGATGGCGACGATATACTTGCCGGGATGAAATTTCAGGAGAGGCTTGAGGAAAAAGCATTTGAGGCATGTGATGGAAAAATCCCGGTATGCTATGTGAAGGATTTTCTTGAAGGACATGAAAGCACTGATATGGACGGAAGAAAGCCGAACACACGAGGTGCATTTGCGCCCGCCGATCTGTACGCGATTCTTCCGGAACTGATCACCGGACCGATAAAGGAAGCACTTCCGAGCTTTGATCGTACCATAAAGGGCTTTGCGGGAGATGAAGCGATCATGCTTGCCGTTGAGAGCCGTACGTCTTCGCCGGTCAGGATCGTAAGGGATCCGGAAACGCTTTGCGCGAAGGGATTTTTGGGACTTTATCCCTGCGGAGAGGGTGCAGGATATGCCGGAGGCATCACATCGGCCGCGGTTGACGGACTTAAGGTATATGAAGCTGTTATAAAGCGCTTGTGTACAAATGAAGCATAAAATCTCGACCGAAGAAAGGTACATAAACAGTACCGCAGATTTATGTACAGAAATGCAATATTATGAAAATAATCAGAAAAGGTATTTCAAAGAGAGATGAACGAAGATACAAATAAGGCACCGCTCACCGAACCTGAGCGGCAAATGTATTTTATTGAGGGATGCAGGAAAATCCTTGAGGAGCAAGGTGTTCTTGGTGAGGGTAAAACTCCCGTATATCACATTTCAACATTCGGTTGCCAGATGAACTTCCGTGATTCCGAAAAGCTCGCCGGAGTACTTGAAAGTATCGGATACAGACCTGTGGACAGCGAAAAAGCGGATCTTGTCCTTTACAACACCTGTACGGTCAGGGAGAACGCGAGTACCCGTGTTTACGGCAGAATCGGTTATGTCGGAAAGATCAAGAAGGAAAACAATCCTTCGATGATAATCGGGATCTGCGGTTGTATGATGCAGGAACCCGATGAGGTCGAAAAAATGAAGAAGAGCTACAGCTTTATCGACATTATCTTCGGTACACATAACAGCTACAAGATAGCTGAGCTTCTTTACACGCTTCTGATGAACCGTAAAGCGAAGGAAAAGAAGCCTTCGCTTAAGACACGTGTTATTGACGTTCAAAAAGAAGCTACGGGGATAGTTGAAGATCTTCCCGTTAAATATGACAGTTCCTTCCGCGCAGGAGTCAATATCATGTACGGGTGTGACAATTTCTGCACTTACTGTATTGTGCCGTATGTGAGAGGTCGTGAAAGGAGCCGACGGAGTTGTGACATCATCCGTGAGGTTGAGGAACTTGCAAAAAAGGGCGTTAAAGAGATAATGCTCCTGGGTCAGAATGTTAATTCCTACGGCAAAGGACTTGATGAAAAAATCTCATTTGCCGAATTGCTTGATAAGCTCGCAACCATAAAAGGCTTGCAACGTCTTCGCTTTATGACATCGCATCCGAAGGATCTTTCGGACGACCTTATTAAAGTTATGGCAAAACATAAAACGATCTGCAGACATATTCATCTGCCCCTTCAGAGCGGAAGCAGCAGATTGCTTAAAAGGATGAACCGTCATTATACAAAGGAGGATTTCCTCTCTATTGTTAAAAAGCTTCGGGATGCAATGCCCGATATAACGATAACTACCGACATAATAGTCGGCTTTCCCGGCGAGACGGAAGAAGATTTTTCAGAAACATTGGATGTATGTGAAACGGTTTCTTTTGACAGCGCTTTCACATTCATATATTCAAAACGGACGGGAACTCCTGCCGCAACATTTGACGATCAGGTTCCTGAAAATGTGGTAAAGGAGAGATTTGACAGGCTCCTGAATGTTGTTGCCCGGTGCAGTGCAACAAATGCATCCCGTCTTGTGGGAACGGAAAAGGAAGTGCTTGTTGAGACTGAAGGCCGCGATCCCGGCACGGACGAACAGAAACAGGAGATTGAACTGACCGGCAGACTCGGCAATAATCTGCTTGTTCACTTTGAGGGCAGTAAGGACCTTATCGGAGAGATCGTTAAAGTGAAAATCGAAGAATGTAAGGATTTTTATTATATCGGAAAGCTGATATAACAAAACATAACCGCCAATATGAGGAGGAAAACGCCATGAGAATGTATGACATCATCGACAAAAAGAGACTCGGAAACAAACTCAGTAAAGAGGAGATCGCATTCTTTGTAAACGGATACACGGAAGGCTCAATCCCCGATTATCAGGCAAGCGCACTTCTGATGGCCATAGCCATCAACGGTATGGATGTGGAAGAAACGACGGAGCTTACGTTACTGATGGCAAAAAGCGGTGAGATGCTCGATCTCTCGGTGATAAAGGGCGTGCATGTGGACAAGCACAGCTCCGGCGGTGTCGGTGACAAGACCACGCTCATCATCGGACCTATGGTTGCGGCTCTTGGAATCCCGGTTGCGAAGATGTCGGGAAGAGGTCTCGGACATACAGGAGGAACAATAGATAAACTGGAGAGTATCCCCGGTTTTAACACATCGCTCTCGAAAGAAACCTTTTTTAACAATGTCAATACACTCGGCCTCGCTGTTGCGGGACAGACCGCCAATCTTGCGCCCGCCGATAAGAAGTTATACGCTCTTCGTGATGTTACGGCGACAGTTTCGAGCATTCCGCTCATCGCCGCCAGTATCATGAGTAAGAAGCTTGCTGCGGGAGCGGATGTTATAGTTCTTGATGTTAAGACGGGGTCGGGAGCTTTTATGAAGACTGTTGACGGTGCTGTTGAGCTTGCACATCGTATGGTCGATATCGGAAATAATGCGGGTCGAAAAACGTTTGCAATTATCACCGACATGAACGATCCTCTCGGAACCGCCGTGGGAAACGCGCTTGAGGTTATCGAAGCGATCGAAGCTCTTAAAGGCAACGGTGACGCAAAACTCATGGAGGTTGTTTACACGCTCGCGTCTTACATGGTTTTCGGCGCGGGAACGGCCTCCTCGCCCGAACAGGCACGTACTATGCTCGAAGAAACCATCAGATCCGGTAAGGCTCTTGAAACCTTTGCCAAATTTGTTAAGGCTCAGGGCGGAGACGACAGGTTTGTATTCGATACTTCGCTTTTTAAGCTCGGTTCTGTCAAAGAAGACCTTCTTTCGGACACGGAAGGCTATATCACGAACATACTCGCCGACGAAGTCGGAATTGCGTCGCTTATTCTCGGCGGAGGTCGTGAGAAAAAGGACGATGTTATAGATCCGGGAGTCGGGATCGTCATTCATAAAAAGACTTCGGACCGTGTAACCGTAGGTGAACCTATTGCTACACTTTATGCCAACGATACGGCTAAACTCGAGGAAGCAAAGAAACGCTTATACGGTGCGTTCACCTTCGGAAGTGAAAAAACTATCGGGTACAGAACAATCTACGAGATCATCCGATGATTTGACAGGTGGGGGACGACAACGCAATAACGGAATATATTAAAAAATCCGACTGCATTTCTCTGAAAATATGTATATTGCGAAAACCTTACACTTGCTTTATCGGAAATCGTGTAGTAATATATCATGGATGTTTTTCAGAGAATATGAGATACGGAGTACTACAACATGGCAACGATCAAGCCTTTCGAATGCTTAAGACCCAATGAATATGTTGCACACAGAGTGGCGGCATTACCCTATGATGTATATGACAGAGAGGAAGCAAAAGCTAAAGTGGCGGAAGATGAGCTGACTTTCCTTCGCATTGACAGAGCGGAAACACAGTTTCCCGATTCCGTCGATACATATGATCCCATCGTTTATCGAAAAGCCAAGGAGCTCCTTGATGCACGTATAGCCGACGGAACCTTCATTACCGACACGGACAGATGCTACTATATCTATGAGCTTATCATGAACGGAAGGCATCAGACAGGTATCGTTGCGTGCGCCTCGATAGATGATTACGCCGGCAACGTTATAAAAAAACATGAGAATACCCGTGAGGAAAAAGAGATTGACCGTATTAATCACGTTGACACATGCAATGCGCAGACGGGTCCGATTTTCCTGGCATACAGGTCTGACGAGATCATTAGCGGCGTGGTTGAACGTTATAAGACAAACACCAAGCCCATATATGCATTTAAGGCTGACGACGGTATTGAGCATAACGTCTGGAAGATTGATCAAAAACAGGATATCAGTACGATCGAAAACGAATTCGGACACATAAACAGTATTTACATCGCTGACGGACATCACAGAGCGGCTTCTGCCGTTCGCGTCGGATTTAAGCGCAGAGCCGAATCGGGAATGTTCAGAGGCAACGAGGAATTTAATTTCTTCCTTTCGGTTCTTTTCCCCGAAGATCAGCTCATGATCATGCCGTACAACCGTGTCGTAAAGGATCTTAACGGTTACAGCGTTGACAGTTTTATAAAAGAAATCTCCAAGAATTTTACTGTTACAAAGATGGACGGACCCTTTACGCCCGATGAGAAATGTACTTTCGGCATGTTTGTTGAAGACACATGGTACAAGCTTGAGGCGTCCGACACATTAAAGAAACTTTCGGATCCCGTGGCTTCGCTTGATGTTTCCATACTTCAGGACTATCTTCTCGGTCCCGTGCTTTCGATAAACGATCCGAGAAAAGACAAGAGGATTGACTTCATCGGAGGTATCAGAGGTCTTAAAGAGCTTGAGAGAAGAGTTCATCACGACATGAAGATCGCTTTTGCGATGTACCCTACATCGATCAGGGAACTTTTTGCCGTATCCGATGCAGGAAGGCTTATGCCTCCCAAATCTACATGGTTCGAACCTAAGCTTCGAAGCGGACTCTTTATCCACAGAATTTGATATTACAGCATTCCGTGCCGGCAGTGTTTTTTTATGATTCGTTGTCACATCTTGAGATCATCGTCATTTTCGATTCGACATAAACGATATGACGGCTTAAATAACACGACCGGATGATTGTTTGATTATAAGTCTCCCGTTCGATTTTGAATGGGAGATTTTCTTCTTGTTGCCTTAGGTCTGATGAAGTGATAAAATAAAATTGTATGTGAAAAAGATCGCATAAATGGGAGAGCTTATGGATAATAACACGAACACAAACGAAAACACTACGGTTACACAGAATAAGTCGGGTTGCGATTTCTTTAAGAAATTTCTGCTCTTTGTCCTGGCTGTCATCGCAATTCTTAAGGTGATTGAGAAGATTAAAGAAAAGAGCTTTGAACGCTTTAATTCAAAAGGTCGTGTCAGGAAATACATCTCGATTTTTTCCAACAAGAAGATCGATAATTCCGAAAAGCTTGACGGCGTTTGCGTTTATTCGTTGTTCTCAAACGTTAAAGCCGATCTTTCGGACTGCAATCTTTCAAAGGATTCGTTTGTGAGCATCGTCAGCTTCTTCTCTAACATTTCGGTAAGGGTACCGGAAGGATTAAAGGTCAATATCGACGGTCTCTGTTGCAAATCTGTTGTTAACGGCAACGTTGCGGAAACGGATGATGAAGAAGGCGGCATGTATGTAGCATATAATGCAAATTTCAGCAGGATCAGGATTGATAATTAATGACTTCTAAAGGTTTGAACGATAAAAGCATACATTGCGCGCTTATTTCGCATGAAAACGATAAGCTTAAGGAGCTGCTCCTTGAGCTTAAGTTTGTGTTAAAGGATGTTGGCGCCGATACCGAAAAAACTGAAAGGCTTAAAATTGAGTATGGCTTTGAATATTCCGACGTAAAAGCCATACTTTCTCATGAGGATGTTAAAGTGCGCCAGTTCGGTGCATTTTGTATTGCGGACCTTTTTGGAGAGAGCGCCGCTACGTTTCTTGTCGATGCTTATCTTCGGGAAGACGTGGAATATAACAAAGAGCATTTAGTCAAGGCTCTCACACAGCTGCCGCTGTCATCCGGCCAGGAGAAGTTGTACGGCAGGCTGGAAGAGCTTATAGGTCTTTTGAGAGGTGAGAAAAACGAATCTCATAAGCATTATATAAAAGAGATAAGATCGCTTTTGTGTCTGCTGCGGAAAGACGGAGAAAGAAGACCTTTTACCGGTCAGAAGCTAAAAAACGAGATCGTACTCACTACCAACAGAAATTTCCGCGAGGTGACACTTGACAGTATAAAGGGTTGTCCCAAAAAGCTTTTTAACGCAGGAGTCATGGTTTTATGTGACGATATACGTAAGATCGCTGATATCAGAACATTCGACGAGATGCTTTTTGCTCCTCCTTTTGATGAGGAGAATTACGGGCTTATCGATAAAGAAAAGGATGTTGCCCGCCGCTATATCAGTGAAGTGCTCACTCCTTACATCCTTGAAAGAATGAAAATCAGGAAGAACGCTAAAAAGCTCCCTGTTTCTTTCAGGCTTGATATCAAAGGAGAAGAAGTCAGGGAAACCGAGGAAGACATTCAGAGAACCCTGACCGGAATTGTCGAGGAAGAGAGCGGGTACGAGCTCATTAACATCAGAAATGATTTTGATATTCAGATTCGTTTTGTTAAAAGGAAAACCGGAGTTTTCAGACCTCTTGTGAAATTCTATGTTCCGAAAGATGCAAGATTTCTTTATAAAACAACGGACGTTGCGGCAGGGCTTAAACCGCACACGGCGGCTCTTATATGCGCTCTTTGCGGTGAATACATGACGGAAGGAGCAAAAGTGCTCGATCCGTTTTGCGGAGCCGGGACGCTTCTTGTTGAGAGAGACAAATTCCTTAAAACGGAGTTCCTTTTCGGATCGGATATTTACTCCGCGGCATGCGCCGCTGCCGAGCAAAATCTCGCAAAGGCCGGGCTTTCAGATAAATCGAAGATCATAAACAAGGATTTCCTTTCACTCGGTCATAAAGAGCTTTTTACGGAATTGATCACCGATCTGCCGTTCGAGACGGAAAAAAAGACGCTTAAAGAATTGGAAGCTGTTTATTCTGCATTCTTTTCGAGATGTACGGTACTGCTTGAAAAGGGATCTTATATATTTGTTTACACCAGGAACTATTCTCTTCTTAAGAAAGAGATCACGCGGAACAATGTCGGGATCGTTAAATGCTTTGAAATCTCGAAAAGAGAAGGAGCTTATCTGTGCGTTTTAAAGATATGAAAGATTGGCGGTTCCTTTGATCGTAAATTTGAGCTGAAAATCAATTGGAAAGGTTGCAGACATGGAAAAGAAAAAAAAGAAGCCTTCGATTGCTCTTATAATACTTGTTTTATCCGCGCTCACGTTTCTGATCCTTCTTTTTACATATCTGAAGGATGTAAGCGACAGCAAGCCGAAAACTGTCTCTTTACGGGAGGAATACCAGAAAGAACTGCTTGAAAAAGGAGAAGACGAACAATGAAGAATAAGAAAAAGATAATTGTGACCATCGCAGGCATTATTCTTATACTCGGTGGCATTGTGATCTTTTGCATTCCGATATTCTTTCAGACAAAGAATTCCATAGCAAATGACGAAAAGCTCGATTATATAAACGAGCTTATAGAAAAGAATCAGAAGGCGCTGGCGGAAAACAAAAGCGCGGAACAGAAAAAAAACGAAGTCGATATAAACAGCGCTTCGACAGATGAAAGTGAAACAAAAGTTGAAGTCGGCACGGTTACGGCAATTGATGATGAAACGGCTGCGGCGCAAAATGCATTTGTCATCGATGCACCGATTTTTGATGAATTTCCTATTGGCGGATTCGAGTCGATCGGTGATGAAGGAGGTTCGATCATGCTCGGGGAGGGTGAAGCTCCCGTAGAAGAGCTTGATCCGGCTGAGATAGCAAGCAGACTTGAAGGTCAGAACTGCATCGGAGTCATTGCGTGTGACAAGATCGATCTTTGTTACGCGATAGTTGAAGGCGTAGAGTATGCCAATATAGGTGTTTCTATCGGTCATTTTGAGGAATCCGCGGGAATCGGACAGGAAGGAAATTGTGCTCTCGCCGGTCATAACGGTGGTTTTTACGGGCGCTATTTCGGTGATATAAAGGATCTCAGAAAGGGTGACGAAATCAAGCTCACAGATCTTCTCGGACAGGAGTTCACTTATAACGTGACCACTTCTTTTAAGTGCGAGCCCACAGATATAGAGGTTGTCGGTGAACTTGAAGAAAAAGGGAAATTTTTAACGCTTGTTACATGTTGTGAAAACGGTGCGCGCAGGTACATAGTAAGAGCAAAATGCACCAAGCCTCCCGTTCTTATAAAACAGGTAAAATGACCGTTTTCGGAATTTATAATTTTCTCATTTACCGATTTCGGCACGAGGACCGCTCAGGATGATCATCATTTACATTATATTTGGTCTGATGATAACGGCGATGATCATGGCTGTTATCGAGACACGGATTTTAAGAGTCACGCATTATGAGATAATTGCCGACTGCCCTTCGGATCAGGATGAAAAGACCGTCAGGATTGCGATAGTTTCCGATCTCCACTGCACAAGATTCGGAAAGAAGAACAAAAGACTCATCGATAAAATTGCCGGGCAGAAAGCGGATTTTTTGATCGTTGCCGGAGATGTTATCAACAGCAGACCCGGTGATCTCCGTTATGCTGTGGAATTCTTTGACGGTCTCAGGAACGAGGGAGTCGAAGCATATTATTTTTTCGGTAATCACGAACAAAAGCTTGTCCTTTACGGTGAGAATGAATTACAAATATTTGAGAACGAGATGAAGTCGCATGTGCGTATCGTCAATAACGATACGGTAGAGGTTAAAGGAACGGTGCTTAAGGGACTGCTGATTCCTCTGAGAATGTACCGAGACAGTCTTTCTAACATTGCCGGATATTTTGACGCGACCGGGCTCGCCGGAAGCTTTTGTGATGACGGTAAATATCATATTCTTGTTGCGCACGATCCCACTTTTGTCGATTATTACAGGGATATTAACGCGGATTTGACAATCGGCGGTCATCTGCACGGCGGGATCATAAGACTTCCTTTTGTGGGTGGTCTGATATCGCCGAGACACAGGCTTTTTCCGGGGAAGACAAAGGGACTTTACGATGAGGGAAACGGGAAGCTTCTTGTCACATCGGGAGTAGGTTGGCATGCTTTGCCGTTCCGGTTTTTAAACGATCCGCAGATCGTTATTCTTGAAATAAAGATGAGGCGATGAAAGCGCCGAATTCGGAAAGGAGAGATCACAATTGAATCCGAGTTATAAGCTTGAAGCTTTTGAAGGACCCCTTGATCTGCTCCTTACGCTGATAGAAAAGAATAAGATCAACATATACGATATACCTATTTCGGAGATCACAGAGCAGTATCTCGAGTACGTGAGCTCGATGGAAACCGACGATATGGAATATATGAGTGATTTTATCGTTGAAGCTGCAACACTGATCCGCATCAAATCAAAGATGATGCTTCCCGTCCCGGAAGTCAATGAAGACGGCGAAGGGATCGATCCCCGTGCCGAACTTGTCGAGAGGCTTCTCGAATATAAGATGTACAAATACATTTCGGGACAGCTTAAGGATAGGCAGATGGACGCTTCAAAATATCTGTTTAAGCCGTCGACGATCCCCGATGAAGTTCTTAACTATAAAGAAGAAATAGACGTCAAAGAGCTTCTTGAGGATGTCACGCTCACAAAGCTTAAGGATATATTCAATGATCTTGTAAAGAAAAAGGAAGACAGGATAGATCCCGTGAGGAGCAAGTTCGGTAAGATCGTCAAGGAAGATGCCGACATAAGAAAGACAATCTACGACCTTCAGGCGTTTGGTCTTATGAACAGGAAGTTCAGCTTCCGTGCCTATATGGAAAGACTGAACACCAAGATGGAGATGATAGTCAGCTTCCTTGCTATCCTGGAACTAATACGAATGGAAAGGATCAGGATCGAACAGGACGATCTGTTCTGCGATATACAAATCGATTATCTTGCAAATGATATTGCGCCGATCGAAGATCTTTCCCTGTCATGACCGGGATGATTTGGTGTTTTTTCGAAAATTTTTTTATTTGTTCGCTATCCGGACACAAGACATGCGATCACTATCAATAAAACAGCAGTTCGGACAGGAACTGTCCAATAAGGTTGGTAACAGAAATGACAAACGAAGAAATCAAAAATCTCGACAGCGAGACAAAGCTGCTTCTTGCACATGTGGAAGCCATACTCTTTACAATGGGTGAATCCGTGGAAGTCGGTCGGATAGCTCAGGCTCTCGGTTACGATGAAGAAACCGTTCTGAATGTGATCAATAATCTCAGGGAGAGGTACGAAGACGAAAGTTTCGGAGTTCAGATACTTGAGCTTGACGGCTCGTTCCAGATGTGCACCAAGCCTTCTATGTACGAGTCGATCATCAAGATCACAAATGTTCCGAAGAAGATAGTGCTTACGGACGTACTGCTTGAAACCTTATCAATTATTGCTTATAAACAGCCTATCACGAAGCAGGAAATAGAAAATATCAGGGGAGTTAATTCCGATCATTCGGTTAACAAGCTTCTCGAATACAATCTGATTTGCGAAGTCGGACGAAAAAATGCCCCGGGAAGACCCTGTATGTTTGGAACTACCGAAGAGTTTTTGCGAAATTTCGGTATTTCTTCCCTTGACGAGCTGCCTCTCATTAAACCCGAAACCATCGAAGAATTCAAGTCTGAGGCAGAAGACGAGATGCAGATGAAGTTTTTGTAAAATAGCAATAATTGAGTATAAAATTTTAGCTAAAATTTGATTTTTTTGAAATTTTTTTCTTGATACTTTATTCATAATTTGTTAAAATTTAATTACATCAGGGGCTTAAGCCCCGAAAATCACAGGAGGGTATTTTTTATGTTTAAGAAAGTTTTATCAGTTCTTCTTGCCGCAGCTCTTTGTGTTGTTGCTACAGCAGGTATCAGCGCTCAGGCAGCTACCATCAAGCTTCCCACAGATTGTCCTTGGATCTACTATGATTCACAGTGGGACAGCTACAAGATCACAGCATTAAATGAGAACGAAGGCGTTCCTGCAGGAACTATCTGCGATGATGTTTCCACAATCTACGGTCTTGACATCACAGTAAAGGCTGCTTCCGCACCCGATACTTCCGTTATCAACAATGCTGAGTCTGCAGGATGGGATCAGCATGATGGTCTTGATTGGGCTGACAACGGCGACGGAACCTACACAGTACACTTCACAAAGGATGGTCCTTTCGCACTCTTCAAGGCAACTGATGGTTACGCTCAGATCTGCTTAGGTGCGTGGGGCGCTGTTGACATCGAAGTTGTCGGTGCTAAGTGGCTTGACAAAGACGGTGGCGTTATCAAGGCTTACGGCGCAGGCGCAGGTGCATCTCTTCCTAAGACAGGTGTTCTTTCTGCAGCAGTATTCTACGGCATCGGCTCACTCCTTATCGGTGGCGGCGTTGTAGCTACTAAGAAGGCCAGAAAGGAAGACTGATCAAAGTCTTTACGCAGAAAGAGTAAACATTTTTGTTGATTCTTTTACAGATTGATTGATCATTTAGGGTCGTGTTTATACACGACCCTTATTTTTGTGCGATAAACGAAAGCCGTCTGTTGCAAGCTTGCTTGTGAACAGACGGCTGAGTGAACGGACATCGAGCGGACTTGTACGCGAGATGTCCCGTCGAATCGAGTAGGAGTCAGCCTACTCGATTACG
>JAEEGL012045061.1_pt1 | contig 29418 bp, 43 predicted proteins | sample 9134231 | NCBI WGS metagenome assembly JAEEGL01 (sample SAMN16246548, study PRJNA631951) | gut metagenome | biome: gut microbiome; feature: rumen; material: fiber-attached | host: Bos | place: Iran: Karaj | collected 2018-10
CAGCAGGCCTGGATATAAGCCCAACACGAAATATGACAACCTGGAGAACGTCAAGTTCGTGGAAATCGAACCAAGCACAATCAGCTCCACATTGGTCAGGGAAAATCTGGCCAACGGAAAAAGCATCGTAGGGATGGTTCCTGAAGATGTGAGAGCGTTCATCTATTCATCGTGGCTGTACACACCGAACACATGCCAAGACATTGTGAATGAATTGTTTTCATTGCTCAAGAAAAACAAACTTACAGTTTCAACTGCTGAATCATGCACTGGAGGGCTCATTTCTTCAACGTTGACATCTGTCCCTGGTTCTTCTGAATTTGTTCACGGAGGTGTTGTCACCTACAACAACGACATGAAGATTAAACTGCTTGGGGTCAAGAAGGAAACGATTGACAAGCATACAGAGGTCTCAACACAAGCGGCCATTGAAATGGCCACTGGGGCGTGTGAACTGATGAAGACAGACTGTGCAATATCAGTCACTGGCTATGCGTCAAACCACGATGAAAGCGGAAAGATTTTCGTCTGCGCAACGTATAAGAAGGATGGCGAATTCTTCTCGCTTTGCGAAAACCTTGACACAAGGATTTGTGATAGGCACATCAACAAGAGAATTGCAACAAGGCGTGGAATAAGCATGCTCATTGAACTGCTGAAAAAAATGTCGTAGAGACGTTTTTAGCTAATAGACGTACAAACTACTAACCTACTACCGAGAGTGCCGTATAGGACCGTTTCTGGCCCAAATACGGCACTTATTCTTTAAAGTTGTTTAATATAGTCAATAATACCTTCTACGTGTGTTCTCTCTATGGCGTGTAATCCCTCGTCTGAAGTCATGTAAGCGAGGTCTTCCTTGTTGTCATAGAAAAAGTTTTCAGTCAGCACTGCTGGGCAGTTTGCGTTAAGTATGATGTAGAAGTTTGCCTCCTTGTCGGAGTCACCGTCAGTTGTATCCTTTCTTATTTTCTGCCCATTGAAATTCTTTTCTGCCCTCTTGTACAGGCATTCTGCCAGTTTATCTGATTTTGTCGTACCTTTTGTTGTGTACGCCTCCCATCCTCTGCCAGTCATCCATTTTGACGAATCCCCCACAGCGTTTGCGTGAACTGAAACAAGGATTACATTCTTCGAGCCTTCTTTGGCACATACCTTGTTGACCCTGTCAACCCTATGCTTGAGTGAAATGTCTTTTTCCTCTTCCACGAGTATTCTAGCGTCATATCCGTAGCTTTTAAGCTTCTCGACAATGTCATGCGCCACAACCCTTGCGAATTTCCATTCCTTGAATCTTCCATTTTCTGTGAATATGTCCCACACGTCCATTGACTGGTCAAGTTTGGGGCTTTGTTTCCCCTTTGTGTCAATACCATGCCCAGCATCAATAAGTATAACCATTTTCGTTAGCTTTTTAACGATAAATAGCGTCACTTTAGAAAATAAGACTTATTTCTGGTAGTTCCTTTGCAGATTTGAGAAATTGGATTATTCCTTTAGGGCCATCCTCTTGATAGATTTCGCTTGGGTCTTTTGATGAGCCAGAGTCAATCATCCTCACTTTACCATGCAGTCTTCCATGGTTAAGTAGTGAATACACTTTCTTAGCTGATTCAGGTGCATCACTGTCAAGCCATATGTTGACGTTTGCGTTAGCCCTTGTTGTGAGTTCCCAGTACAGTTTATAGTCAGTGCCAAGCGCTTTTCCCAATAATGGTATTGAGTTTGGTACCACTATGTGGTCGAATGGACCTTCCACGAGTGTTATGTCAGCATCCCACTGCACTAGAGACTCATTGAAAATTATGTTTTTCTTTTCGGTTTTTGCGTTGTCATATCTCATCCTTCCTGGAAAATTGAGGTAATCCCTTCCTGTCCAGTAGTTAAGTTCACCGAATGCATCATATGAAGGCAGTATAATCCTGAATGATGATTTCTTGTCTTCTTCCTGAAAGTCAGTGTATCCAATCTTGTGCTTCGTGATTACATCCCATCCTATACCCCTAGACATAAGGTATGACATCACCTTCTTTGGAGGAATTTCATTGGGATTCAGGAATTTGAAGCTTGGTGGCAGCGACAATTCTGGTTCAAGCACGTTTTGCGTGTCGATGCTGAAGTCCCTTGGCGTGAAATCAAGCTTGTAGAGGTCGCTGTCCCTGAGAGATTTGATATTCCTCCTGTAGTCACGGACGAGCTGCTGGTTGCCATACATCCTTATTAGCTTCTGTATCGAGCCTTGCATGGATTCGCCCTCTGATGAGCATTTCCAGCAGTGGAACGCCTGCTTGCCACCTATGTTCACCTCCAGGTTGAATTTCCTTTTTTCTCCTGGTCCGTATTTGTCTATACAACACGGGCATGGGAACTGGTATTGCTCCACATTATCCTCGTATCCGTTCTTGGATTCTCCAAGAAAAACTGTAAGAAGTTCGTGAATCTGTCTTAACTCTGGATGAACCATCGATTAAATAAGTTTAGGCAAAGATACTGATTTTTATTTAATTAACCAAACTATTTATAAGAAATAATTTGTTATATGGCAAAGAATAAATTCAAAGATGGTGAAATCCTTCAAGCGATGATTTATCACAATGACAGGGATTCTGTCGTGTTTGGTGCGAATGGAAAATATGGTCTTGGGGCGTATTATGACATCACCAAGGTGAGCAGTGTATTCGGCGACAAGGACTACAACTCACAAGGAAACATTGATGCTGCTGAGAATTCAGAGGCCGCAAAGAAATATGATGAATCAATTGACGAGAATCTAATCAAGGCTGAATGGCTTAAATGGTGAAATAACTATGAGAATTGACGAGAACATAATCAAGGATGCTGTAAGGAGGACAATTAGTAAGGTACTCAAAGAGGACTGGAATGATGACAGATTTGAATATGACCATCTCACTGATGATGGAAACGGTGGCATAGAGGAATATGGCGCCAATATTGCCAGTCTACTTAACGGATTAGGTGGTGACCAAGACAGTCTTCATGCAGTTGGTGAGACAGTTGCAGAACAGATGGAAGATGAGGCGTTAAGGTGCTTCATAGAAGGTCTTATTGTAGGCTTGAAAGGTGGTGATTATCAACAGACATATAACAATTACGGAATTGTTAGAAATTAGAAAATGGAAACAAGAATACGTTTAACCGAATCTGAATTGCATGGACTTGTAATGGAGTCCGTCAAGAGGATATTGAGGGAGACTTATCAAGATAGGCTTTCGCATGCTACTGATGTAATCGAATATTATCGTGGAATGACTGAAGAAGGTCACTCGCTTAGCAAAGAGCAGCGTGAGCAATTAAGTGACATCATCGCATTCCTCAAGGAAACTGAAACGTCTGGTGATGCATCAACGACTGATTGGCTAAATCTTGCACGGGAAATTCTTGACAATGATATGGAAGAAGGGTCTGCTTATGACGATTTCGAGAGTGCATGGGACAAGCATGAGATGTCGGAGAAACTCCCTAAAGGATGGGAGAAATTTGACCGTGATGATGATGAACCGATATATCAAGACCCAGATGGCAACGAATATGTCAAGGATGAATATGGCAATTTTCAGATGTTAGAGAGCAGACAGCGTAGACTTACTGAAGCTGTTGACCCGACTGTTAAAATAAATTCATTGATACAGCAAGCGAATGACGCTTATGCACAAGCATATGAGGAACAGGGTGGCTATGCTTTCCCGTTGATGGACAAGGATGGTGAGCCATATGGCCTTAATGGTGATATAAGACTTGATGGTCGTGGAAATATCATCATTCCTTTCACATCGCCTTATGGTGGTCCAAACACAGAAAAGATTAAGGTGCTCACCAAGGCTGGCGGAAGAGTTAAGATACTTTATGGCGACTGGGGAACAGAAGGCTGGAAGGATGCAGCCAAACTCCTTAAGAAGGTGATAAGGGATGCACAGATTGGAAACGGACACTTCCAGAACTATGACGCTTCTTGGGAATCTTATGACACGCCAGAAGAACGGAAGGCGAACAAGGAGGCTCTGAAAGCCATGAACAAGAAAATTGGCAGGAAAGTCAGGGCTGGAATGGATTATATTTAATTAGAGCGAAAAAAGGTGGACAATTAAGTCCACCTTTATTTTTAAAAATACGTCTTTCTTTGTTCTGTTTTACCCCAATATGTCACGTCATATGAAACAGACTTTTCTTCTTCGGAAATGTTTGACACCTTTAGTTCGATGTCTCCGAACCTTTCCTTGTTGAGGAATCCCATGACGGCCACATATGCGTCAGTTGCATCGAAGTTCTGCTTCACCAATTCTCCCCCCTTATTGTATACCCATTGGATTGACGGAAATAATTCGGCGACCTTATTCTGGATTACAACCTTCTTGTCTATAGTCCACGGGTATCCGCCAAAGAGCGTCAGCTTGTTTTGTTTTACCTCCTTGAGGATTTTATCCCTGGGGTACACCATGTCATCTTTACCATACTTTCTTGGTGCAATGAGGTCTGGGAATGCGTATTTTCTGGCATCATATGATGATATGTATTGCGGAACGATGCCAAACATCCTGTATATGGACAACGATACCATTCCGTTAAATCTGAGGAGGGATGCAACAGTTAGAGCGTTGTTTGACTTGATAAGTGGTTCCTCAATTACAACCTTGTCAATCTCAATGTCTTTATACTTAGAGATGAACTCCTCGAACATTACAGTCTTGATGAATAGTTCCTCCGTACCCTTCACTCCCTTAGGTGCCTTTGGTGATATGTGGGTCAGTTCAATGATTGACCCTTTATCACTGCCGTCATTTACCAACAGGCATATTCCGATAGTCTTAGTGCTTACGTCTAGACCTAGATATACTTCCTTATCGTTTAACATATAGAGTTTAAACTAGTTTAAAAATATAATAATATATAATTTTAATTATATATAATATTATTATAATATTATATAATATATTTTTTTAAATTAAACTAGTATAATAGTATTAGTTCAAGGAAAAAACTCATAAAATATGTTAAAAAATATTTGGATATTTGGAAAAATGTCAGTATCTTTGCACTGAAAACCAAGAAGTTATGTCATTTTGGCATAGTCTTCAACTAAGGCATAAAACTTGTACAAAGATAGTGGAAATACCATTAGGACTTTTCAATGAGATAAAGGCTTATTGCAAGGAAAACGGAATTAAGGACTACAGACAGTTCTCAATTCGTTGTCTTGAGCAGGGTTTTGCCATCGTAAGGTACGGAATGTCTCCAGTTGACAACGTATCACGTGATGAGAAGGGGGTGAAGGACAATAAGTCTGAGAAGACAGCTGAAGCCCCAGTTAAATCTAATGCTGAAGAGAAACCAGTTGAGGTTGTAAAACCTAAGAGGGGTCTCAGAATTATCAAGAAGGATTAAATTTTATGGTTGAAGTTGGAAGCAACTCGAAGATTGAAGTGAGGTGGAATGTGTCACCTTACGATTACAGCAGTGACAAGTCTGAGTCAATCAGATTGAAGATGGCTTCAAAGTATGGTGTCAGGAAGGACAGGGTAAAAGTGGCCCCAAACTTCATTGACACGATGGGTGATGGTGATGTGGTGTCTGACAGTCAGCATATCATCCAGAACATCAATGACCCAGAATTCCTCATGTCATTGTTTGCTGATTACATCAAGATGAACAACATTGACGGTGCGGACTTGTCAGTGATAAGGAAGCTTGATTCGGAGATAAGCGCTCTTGTGGATTACAAGTCATATGACAAGTACAGGAGATATTCAATCAAGTGGATGAAATGGTCTAACTTCCTTTCATATGGTCAAGACAATTTCTTTGACTTCACACAATTGAAGAAGATGGTTCTCTTGAGCGGTCAGCCAGCTAACCAGTCTGGTAAGACAACTCTTGCGATTGACCTTATCAGGTTCTTGCTTTTTGGTAAGACAACGAAGGTGCAGACGCTTGAAAAGGTGTTCAACAGATTCATCCCAAAGGCGACTGTTGCTTATGTTGAGGGTTGCATTGAGGTTGACGGTGATGAATACATCATCAAGAGGACACTTACAAGGCCGGCACTTGAAAAGAGGACTGCAAAGAGCAAGACAACACAGAAAGTTGAATACTACAAGATAGTAGGTTCCACAAAGGAGGAACTTGATGATTATGTGGAGGACATGGTTGGGGAGAACTCCGCAAAGACAAACAAGGCCATCAAGGAAGCGATAGGAAGGGAAAGCGACTTCGAGTTAATCATGTCAGTTACTGAATCCACACTTGATGACCTAGTCAACAAGAAGGATGCGGAGCGTGGAAGGCTTCTTTCAAGGTGGATTGGTCTTTTACCACTTGAGGAAAAAGATGCCATAGCAAGGGAGAAATTCAATTCTGAGGTGAAGCCGAACCTCATGAGCAACGTCTACAACACTGAGACGCTTCTCACTGAGATTAAGAGCTATGAGATGGCCACCGAGGTGCATAAAGCTGACATTGCAAAGATTGAGAAGGAGAATGAGGCATTGGCGAAGGAAATTGAGGCAATGGAGAAGACAAGGAGTGCACTTGCCCAGGCAAAGCAATCCATTGACGAGTCATTGCTTAAGCTTGACATAACCACCCTTAAAGAGAAGATGAATAGAAGCGCAGCAAACGGCAAGACGAAGGTTGCAGAGCTTGATGCTGTCAACAATAGGATTAAGGAGATTGGTGATGTTGATTTCTCTATTGAGGAATATGACAAAGCAGTTTCAGACTTAGCAAATGCCGAGCGTGGGCTTGCCGTATTGATGTCACAGTACAATGCTGCAGTTAAAAGGCGTGAAGAGCTGAAGAAGGGTGAGATTTGCCCGACATGCGGAAGAAAGCTGGACAATGTCGATAATTCTGCTTTAATCAAGGCAGCAGATGAGGAAATATCATTAGTGCTTTCCGCTGGGAAGGAGAAACGTGCAGCATCCAATGAGCTGAAGAAAATGGTCGAATCAATGAAGGCAAAGAGAGACTTGTACCAGGAACTCTCCAAACTAACGATGTCAAAGTCTGCTCTTGAGCTGAATGTGGAGATTCTGAGAAACGAATACAAGGATGATTTGCTCCTTAAGAAAAACTATGAAAAAAACGCTGAGGCGATTGACAAGAACAATAAGATTGAGATTGAACTTAGGAATACAGAGGAGGTCATGTCCTCCAAGAGGGTTGCAAGGGAAACTAATCTACAGACGATAGCGTCGCACACGTCAGAACTCACGTTCTATGCTGATGAGATACGGAAGAGGAAGGAGCTTGTTTCTGTAATCAAGGAAGAAGAAGTGCTTATCAGGAACTGGAAGATTTACCTTGAACTTGTCGGCAAGAATGGAATCTCAAAGATGGTTCTAAGGAAATGCCTGCCAATCATCAATGCAAAGCTGAAACAAATGCTTGACGATGTATGCGATTTTGACATTGAGGTTGAAATCAACCAGAAGAATGAGGTGGCATTCAACATCATACAGGATGGTGTGGTGTCAGACCTTGGAAGCGGAAGCGGGTTTGAGCTTACTGCATCAGCGCTTGCACTAAGGGCGGTTCTCTCAGAGATGTCAACCATTCCAAAGTGCTCTGGAATCATACTTGATGAGATTTTCGGCAGGGTGTCTCACGAGAATTACGAGAACATGAAGAGGCTGATTGAGAAAATATCAGAATCAAACCAATATGTCTGGCTCATCTCGCATAACGACGAGATAAAGGACTGGTGTGACATGAATGTTGTTGTCAAGAAGGAGGACAACATCTCTAAGATTGTCACAATGACGAGAAGCTAACCTAAAGTTAAACCAATTAAATCTGATGGGACAGCATGTTAACGATTTTACTGAATCATTACAGTCATATTACTGTAACCTGAGGCGTTACAAGACATTGACTAGGGAAGAGGAATGCAAGCTCTTCAAGGAATATAAGGCTGGTTCAGAGGTGGCCAAGAACAAGATAATAAAGGCCAATCTAAAATTCGCCTTCAGCATTGCGAAGAAGTACAGCGGACGTGGAGTTGCGATGGAGGACCTTGTGTCCGAAGCAAACCTTGGGCTCATGCATGCTATGGAAAAATACGACTTTCAGCTTGGCAACAAGTTTATATCCTATGCCGTTTGGTGGATTAAGAGATATATAATGGACGCAATCAAGAAGGAGTCATCTATCATGAAGGATGATGACATACTTGATGCTGACATGGACAATGGAAGATGTGACTCCCTTGTCGACCCAGAAGATGAAAAGGTCACTTATGGGGAAACATTCTCTGATACCATGGCGGACGAGTTGGAGGAGGATGACAGCAAGGCGTTCACTGTGGTGCTGATGAAGGTTCTTGACGACAAGGAAAAACTTGTAATCTCAAAACTATACGGTATGGGGGACACGAAGGAGTCTCCACTCAGGGAGCTTAGCAAGGAGATGGGCGTGTCCATCGAAAGGGTCAGGCAGATTAAGCAGTCAGCCATTGACAAGATGAGAATATCAGCCTTATCAGACGCTGAAAGGTACGAAAAGTTTTTCCAGTAATATTTATTGAGAAAAGAAACGAAATATGGCAAAAAAGAAGAAAAACGATTCTGGCGAGCTCGTGAAAAAGGCGAGGGTGCCGAAGAAAGAGGTGAAGCTGGAAGAACCAGTTTTGGTTGAATCCGAACCAGTGGTTATGGAGGAAGAGGTTGTGGAAGAACCAGTTAAAGAGACTGTCACTGAAGAGCCAGTGAAAGAGACTGTCACTGAAGAACCAGTGAAATATAACGTAGAGACGGAGCAACCAGCACCAAAGAAGATTAACAGTGCGTTCCTTGGGTATTCATGGAACGGCATTGAGATAGATACATTCTGAATGCAATGACAACAGCTAACGAATTTACAAAGAAGATGCTTTCCAAACTCAGGGAAGGCAGGAACAGGATACTTGACGAGGCAGAGAAGCCTTTCAAGTCAGAACATGTTGAAAATGACAATTTCCTGACACGTTCTAAGATACTCATGGAAGAGGCGGTTGAAAAAAAAACGCTCAACGAAGAGGAGTACCTGACAATTGACAAGAACACGCCACAGTTCGGCGACATCAGGACAAGCCAGGAGGAACAGCTCAGGAAGACAATAGGTGATAACATAACGTTTGAGTCCGATGCCCTTAAGTTTTACCCAGCACTGAATGGTGACAAGGGAAAACAGGACCTGACGCTCACTGGAAAAATCAATGCGCTGAACATAGCCTTCCAGTTCCGCTACCAGGACTCAAGTTCAGATGGGTGTTACATCTGGTGCAACGCACTCCAGCTTACAGAGGAGAATACAAGGACAGTTGGCAAGATTCGTGACGCATTCGAAAACTGGAAGCAAAGCATCATAGAGGACGCAGACTTGATTAACAAGCTGACAATGGCGGCAAGCAGAAACTGACATGATATACAATAATGTTTTTAAAAATAGCTTGTTTATGAAAGCAATTAATGATTTTTTGAATAAGATTGGGGTTGACAAGGCGCTTCATTTTCTTATTGGTGCGTTGCTGACCGCATGGGTGTCTCCAATCGGATGGGGTGCTGTTGGCGTCGTGTTCTTCGTGGTGCTGTTCATCAGCGTGCTGAAGGAGCTGATGATTGACGAGGAAAAGGATTGGATTGATGTTGCAGCTGGTGTGGCTGGTTCCGCATTGTCAGCTGGCATTTACGGCATCATATCGCTGTGCTCGTAACAAACAACAGTTAAAATAGCATTTAAGACCTACCATTATGGTAGGTTTTTTGTTGTTAACGTGATATTTATAGTATATGGTACGATTAGTTGAAGATATTACAAAACAAGAGGTTGATAAGTTAATCAGCAGCAAGCTCTCGTCATTCAAGGATTCAAGTGATTTCAAGAAGATGGTGAGGGACATTACGGCTGATGCAATCGAGGACCTTTATAAGACATTGTTCTACAGGAGCAGTTCATGGAAAAGTGGCGTTAAAAAATGAATACCGTTATATTGCCAGAAAGCAGCTTGTCCGTTCTAAAGGAGATGGATGAGGAGGTGACGTTCTTTAAATTTTTCAATGAGATAAAGAAGTTCATCGCCGACCTGCTCGATGACCCAGTGCATGCCATGCCAAGCCAGTTCCTTGTTGCACACGGACTAACATGCAAGGAACTGAAGAATAAGCTGATTGCAATTAACGCCATCGTGAGGAAGGAAGACATCAACGAGCCGAAGGACGAAAATGGCGAACCAAAGTCAACATACGGAGTCTCATACAAGGTTCCCAGGAACGGATTCAAGAGGAAAATCAAGAGGCTGTACCAGCATACGTTTGAAAATTAATATATAAAAAAATATCCAAAAATTATGATTAACGATAGACAAACAATAAGGCTTACTGAGGAACAGCTGAATCAGCTTGTGGAATCAACAGTTGAGCAACTTTTGATTCAAGAAGGTTGGTTTGATTCTTTTAAGGGTGGTGCCAAGGCCCTTGGTAATATGATTGGCGGTGGAGCCAAACAAGCAGGCGGAAGCTTTGTAAACGGTGCTAGACAGTTTGGTAATGCAGCTGCGAACAAGGTTAACCAATACGGTCAGTCTGCTGTGAATGGCATGAGGAACTTTGCAAACGGTGCTAGACAGTTTGGTAATGCAGCTGCTGGCAAGGTTAACCAATATGGTCAGGCTGCTGCTGACAAGATTGGAAATGCAGTACAAGGCGCTCAGCAATTCGGCCAGAATGTTGGTAACACAATTAAGGCTGGTGCAATGAACCAGAACGTACAGTCTGCAAAGCAGAAGGCAATTGAAGCCCTGGATAATTTTATGGAGGTTTCAAGGCAAACACCAAGTGGGTTGAATGATAACACGTTAATGGCTATCAAACAGGCAAAAGCAGCTTTGACAAGGGCTGGTGGCGTTGCTAAGGGAAGGTATACCAAGGCTTATAATCAGACAATGGGTGGTAGGTAATCGATAACGATTAAAACATTGCCTAGACAAAAACTGAGTGACCGAAAACGGCTACTCAGTTTTTTTTCATTTGGTTAACGGTCTGTAAAAGAATGTGTCAAATATAAAATCTTTAATTTTCCCGCCTAATGTTTGTTTAACGACTTGTTTTGGCGATTCTATCGCTTCTATGTCGAGTCCGTGTTTCTCTTTGATTTCATCAGCCATCTTATGCCATCTTGGACCATGTTCTTCCTTTTCAATGATGAATCTCCTGTATAAGGATAGATGAATCATTTCATGGCACATGATGCTTATCAGTTGTTCCTCAGTGAAATCAAACAACTCCGAGAATTTAATTTCAAGTCCGCCACACCTTCTGGTCTCGTAGTTAGGGATGCAGTAGACACGTGCAATGTAATTGGCTGAGCGACTTGTGCTTAACTTTGGCCTTGCAAGTTTGCCTTCAAAATATGTCTTGTTGCAATAAGCGAAGACCTCCTTCATTTTTTGTACTGTTATAATCATATTATCTTAATTTTTAATCGAAATATAATCCTTGTCTGTTGAACACATCAATGGCATTCTCCGAATCCATATGGGCACCAAGGCGCATCACCCACTCGTCAAGTGAAACATTCTCCTTCAATAAGTGATTGACTTCTTGATGGAACCTTATGGAGTTATCATTGATTTGTTTTTGCGTATAATTATAGATTCCGTTGTCGTATGCTTCGTGTTCATTTGTTATGAACATTGAGCTTGCGAATGCATGAAGGTTTGTCCTTTGGCAAAAATCAGATGCATAACAGAATATGCAGATGACATTCTTTGCGTGGATGAGATTCACGTTCATCTCGTGCAGTATGTACTCGTCCCTTGACAAGTCTGGAAACAGCAAGCCATATGATGTACCATGCCCTGCGAAGATGATGGTGTCGTCTTCATTTGCTATTGCTTCGTTAACGGTATTTTCCCAATCCGTGGATGTTGGAAGAATCTCCACCACATTCACGTTATTTATTCCTCTCCATATGTTGGCGAGGAGGGTGCAATCATCATCTTGTACGTTTGAATAGATTACTGTCATATTTCTTGTTAAATTTTCCGCAAAGTTACATAGATTTTATGATACAAACAAAATTTTTAAGAAAAATTAACAGACTATTTATATAATGCAAAACGTTTTGAAATAGTTCATATGAATACTAAGAATTCTACAATGATAACTGAGTCTCAGCTTAAGAGACTTGTGTTTGAGGCGTACATGAAACTTCGTGAAGACGGCGCCTTTGGAGGTGATGCTGCAACACCTGGTGCTACATCTGACAGCGGTGACAGACAAGGGCAGTTTACTGTTCCGTTTGGTGGTGTACAAAGGAGGAAGATTGGTAATGGCAAGGACCATGACATGACGGAGGTTGACATGTCTGATGCATTGGCTAGACATAATGGAAAGGGAGGTTCCATTTCCATCCCTAAGAAGCGTGTTGGTGAATCCTATATGCGTGTGAAGGTCGGTGACCTTCGTGAGGCTTCTGAGACCAAGCAGGAGTTCAAGCCTATTGTCTTTGGTGACAAGGAGAGTGAGAAGATAAACAAGTCAGCTTATGCTGACATCAAGAAGGCCACTAAGGAGTATGATGGCGGCCTTGTTGATGACAAGGATGGTGGTGAAAGCTCTTTTGACGTTCTGAATGGCGGACGTGGGATGCAAGACTTGCAGTATGACAGCATCAGCCAGCCGTTCTCCGACAATGTGAAGTCTCAGATTAAAGGTTATGCCAACAAGCAGGCTGAAAAGGAGCATGGAAAGGAGACTCTTGGAAATGCCACCAACAAGGGCAATGAAAGGATTCTGAAGGCTGCTGAAAAGCATTCTGACGCTGTGAAGAGTGGCAGGACGAAGGCTTCTGAGATTGGTCTCACTGGTCGTGAGATTAACAAGAAGGATTATGACAACCTCAGAAACAATGTGTTCGAGAACAAAGAGAAGTTGACAGTTCTTTCATTTAAGCGTGAGAAATTCATCAACGAGTCCCACATGCTGTCAAGGATTCCAGATGAATACAAGAAAGAGGGAAAGAAATTCGTGATGAAGGATAATGCTGGCAACGAGTATCTTGTTGAATGGAGCAATTCAGAACCCAATGTGAAGAAGAAGGCAAACATTGCTGTTATCAATGAGGAAAAGAACAGAATGAGGGAGCTGTGGGGCTATAAGCCAGGAGAGCATGAATCTAAGACCACTAACGCATCAAGGCTTCACGAGAGTGACGAGCAGTACCGTGAGATGATGGACAAGGCCAGGAAGCTGTGGAATAAATAACTAAAAAAATTGCACAGACATCATGGAAATTATAAACGGTTATCAGCCAGACGGCATTTTCGCAAGGTGGGCTGAAGGCTTGAAGTCTGCCTTTAGGACATTGGCATCAATCAAGTTGCTGACGGCATTCAGGGTTGTGCTATTCCTAATGGTGCTTATCCTTGTATTGTTTGCGGCGAATGTCGCAACGAATAAGAACACTGTGGAGAAGCTTGTTGAGCAGGTGATTATATCCAACAGGGAGAGCAAAATGGACATGGACATCAGGGAGATGGTTTCACCTAAGGTTCAGAGGTGTCTAATCAACATGGTGTACAACCTTGACTGTGACAGGGCGTTTGTTATTGAGTTGCATAATGGTCAGAAGAATGCCACAGAGTTGCCGTTCAAGTTTTTTGACATGACTTATGAGGAGGTGAACGATGACAAGAATGTCAGGTATATATCTGAGCATTTCTTCAACACGATGGTGACGCATTACAAGTTGCCGTATTATTTGTCGAAGAACGGAACGTTCATCGGAAGTGCAAACGAGTTGTATGATGTTGATGCTAGGTTTGCTGACAATTTTGTCGAATACAACGGGAAATTCATAGCAATCACGATGCTTAGGAGTGGGAAATGTGACATAGGGTTCATTGGTGTCTCCTACGATGATACAGTGTCCATAAAGGACAAGGATGTGATAATGAAGGAGTTAGACAATAAGGCCAGGGTTGTACGTGACTTGCTTGACCTTGGCGTTCAAAGACAGAATTTAAGGTATGACAGTCAAGGAAATCTGGTCGAAGGTTAAAGGCCATTGGTGCATGATTGCAACCACTCTTCTTGTGATTGCTTCTGCAGTGCTTCTGCTTGATGCTTATTTCATGACAAAGAAGCTAACTGACAAGCTGGATGAGATTGAATACACGGATACAGCTGGTCAGTACAACAAGCTTTACTATGAAAAGAAGTTCAGCGCTTTGAAGAAGGAGAATCGTGAGCTTTATGATTCTTTGAAGGTGTACAAGGACAAGATTGACTATCTCGTGCAGTTCTCACACACGTCAGAGCATTCCACTGGTGTCGTGACGACAAAGCCTGGTGCAAGTTTGTCAAAGGAGGAGAAAGAAGTGTCGAAGACCTATGAATACACTGGTGAACAAGGTGACACTTTTTCATATAAGCTGACAATAAATTCACTCAAGGAGCCAAACTGGTTTAAGGTGGACACGAAGGTCAAGAACACATATACGATAGTGAACAAGAAGGAAGGTGGAGTTGAGCATGTAACGATAGGTTCTGGCGGTAACGGCATAATTGAAAATGTGACGGTGTTTAAGCCTAAGACTAAGAAGAAGCTGAAAGATTATGTGGCTATCGGTCCAAGTGTAAGCGTTGGTTATGACCCGTTCAAGAAGGAATTCGGTACGCTTGTTGGCGGCTCTCTTGTAATAGATTTGTGGTGATGACACTTAGGGAGACATATGCTGGAATGTTCATGCAAGCGATGCTTGAGCGTTCAGGTGGAATGGCGCAGGAATTGCTTGAGGACGCATTCTACAAGGTTCAGGCAAGGCTTGCAGTGGCAATGGCGGATGCTTTGATAGAGGAACTAAATAAATGATGGTGGAGGTTTTTTCCACCATTTTTTTTGTTGAAAATTGCCACGTCTAACTATTTATTTTATAAAAGAACGAACTACATGGAATTATTGATTTTTCTGAAGGTTTTCTTGTTTGTCTTGAGCCTTGAGGTGATTGCTGCTGACTTGCTGTACGTAATCATCACATTCATATTGAAGGATGGTAAAATTATACCGTCAGTGCTTAGCCTTGTTATTTTTGGAGTAGCATTATCTTATGCGATAACATATTTAGTTGTTTAATTTTTTAGTGATGAAGAAAATGGGTTTACAAGATAGGATGAATTCCTTAAAGCCTTATTTTAAGGGTATTGAAATGTACAATGACGCATTGATTGTCAGGGTTTCGTATCCTTCAAACTGGAAGGCTTATGGTTCAGTGGATGAACGTATAATGGTCACTCCGTCAGATTCTGACCCAAATGAGACGTATTATTACGCTGATTCATCCAAGGCAACATATGATGATATGTTCGATTTGATTGAAGAGACGGTCAAGGCTAACAATGAGATAAGCATGAAGCTAAAGCTGTTGCAGGAGAAGGGTGAAGAATTAAAGGAGTTGTTCTCAACGCTTTCATATGATGAGTTGCTCACGTTGAAATTCGTCACATCGTCTCAGAAGCAGAGCAAGAGGAAGCCAAGAAAGAAGGCCAATCCTGACGTTGTTGAGGCTGTTACAGAGGAACCTAAGGTGGAAGATACTGAGATTATTGAGGAGGAAGAGGAATGATAATGTTCGCAAAATTCATCATTTATTGCATTTTGTCGTATGGTCTTGCCAACACAATCATATATGCAAACGGACCATTCCACATGTTCGTCTACATCCACAAGTGGGCTGGGAAGATACATCCTCATCTTGAGGAGGTTCTGTCTTGTTTCATATGCCTGCCGTACTGGATTGGTTTTGCCTTTTCGGCGTTTGACTCGTTATTGGTCGATAATGTGTCGTTCACGCCGATGAATATGATTTTTGGGGATGTTGTGCCGTGGTATGCTGTCATGTTTCTTGACGGCATATGCACAAGCGGTGCAGTTTGGTTAATCAACACCATTCAAGCTAAGTGGGAAAAAGAATGCGGCGATGGAGAATGATTATGAGATGATGAAGGAATTGAGGTCATTGAACGGCGAGCGTTCCATTGGTGAGAAGATGTTGAGCAGCCACCAGAACTTGTTGGCTGAAAGGCTTCGTGGCGAGATGGGTAGAGACATGCTTGACGTGATGTCTGGAAAGAAGAAGGTGGAGCTTTCCTTTAAGGATAAGTTCTTCAGGAAACTTAACTGGATTAAGAAGATGCTCATTGGCGAAAGCCAGATGGTTGCGGAGGATTATTATGAGTGATTTCAAGTTTGGAGCTGTTAGCATATTTGAGCTTGGCGACATCATTGACAAGAAGTTGACCGAATGCGGTGTAGAAGGTGAATCAGTCATGTCTGTGACGATTCCAAACGACAAGTTCAAGAAGGTTGACGAGGATATGTTTTACAGGATGAGGGAGAACGAGGATGACGAGTTCATACCGTCTGATGATGAAATAATCATTCAGTTTTCCGATAAAGTTAAGATAATAATCAAGAAAGGGGATGAAAACTGATAAATTGGATGAAATCATTGACACTCTTGAGCACAGGGGTAGCGAGCCTAACCAGGTAATAGTCGAGGTGGCCATCAACAATGCTATTGAAGTCATGAAGAGGCTTAAACGCTCTCATGAGCCGAGTTTTGACTTTCAGGGCTGGCCAGAAGAAAAGATGACGTTTGGTCAATTAAAGAAAATTGTGAATGATAATGGTGAAGTGTCGGATGACACGCCAGTAAGGGTGCTGGTGGATGACGGAATGGGTTATGGTGCTACAAACGGCATATGCACTGGGGCATACATGGTAGATGATGAATTTCAAATCTGGTTGTAATGGCGAAGAGGAACAAGAAAAAGAAGTTTCAGGTCATACTTATGAACCACGGTTCTTTTCTTAAAGTGCTTTACACCGTCAACACGGAGGAGCAGGCTTACAAGTGGTTCAACCAGTTGAAGGAAAAAAGTGATTCCGTTGATTTTCCAGTCAGGTTCAACAATGACAAGGGAATCATTGATGCAGAATACGAGATTGCTATCATCAAGTGCAAAGACAGCGGTGACAAGGATGTAACACTCATTATGGATGGCACAGGGTCGTTCCAGAAATACCAGACGAACGAGGATAACTGGATTGTCGTGGACAAGAGCGAGTACAACATGGAGGAAACATTCTGGGTGTACGGGTATCACCCTATTTTGCAGAGAAAGAATTTCAAGTGGGTGTATGACCAATACATCATGCCAGCAAAGGATGACAGAAGCACTTTCATTAGTCTTCTTGTCTATAAGAACAAGGTGCTGATTGATGTTAACGGAACGCTTGGCATGGTAATATGCAAGAATGTTCGTGATTCAGTGAGGATGTTCAATGAGATTGAGGACAGATGCAAAACGGATAAAATCAGAAGGATAGCGTTCATGGGCGACATCAACAGGAGCAGCTACAAGAGAGAATGGGTGGACAGAATACAGGAGCTTACTGGCTGGGATAGGAAAAAAATAGGAAGATGTAGCACAAGGCCATGAAAAAAATGGTGAAAATTTTTGGTTAAATCATTAAAAATCAGTATCTTTGCATAAAATATTAAAAAGTAAAAATTATGCCTAAATTTTTTAAGACAAGTGAAGACATTGCGGAATTGGCTCAGGATTTGTTCGAGAACACAAATCTGCCGCAGGTTGGTGTAAATATGAGGGTCATGTCAACACCAAAAGCCAAGGAACTCCTCAAGCTTAGCAAGGAAAGTGCGAAGACTGAGTATCTGACAAACACCAATGACATGTGCACGCTCATCATCTATGAAGAGGCACTTGACAGACTGAGTGATGAATACAAGGCAAAACTCATTGAGGGTGCATTGTCAACAGTTTCATATGACACTGAGAAGGGTAAATTGAATGTTGACAATTCACGTTACGGCGAATTATTCCAGATGAGGAGGAAATACCCAAATTATCAGGATATGCTGGAAGCTGCTGACCTTGCAATCAAGCAGATTGCTGACGAGGAAAAGGAGAAGAAGGAAGCTGAGAAGGCAGCGAGGGCCTCAAAGAAACGTGGTAGAGGTATGCCAGATGAGTAAGTCAATGGAGATGCTTGAGATGATACTTTGTCATCTCCCAAAGCTAAGGGAGGAGAATAACAAGCTTGCTGAGGAATTTGCCGAACACATCTTTACTAAGATGTTGAGCGAGGTCAACGACCGTGAGTCGTTTGACGAGACACTTAGGCGTGTCATTAAGAGAGAATTTAACATTACATAAAAAGAATTAATGTATGGATTTCGGAAGAGCGATTCAATTATTAAAGGAAGGCAAGGCCCTATATAGGGACGGGTGGAACGGAAAGGGCATGTTTGTCGTCAAGCAGGTTCCTTGTTCAATCCACAAGGAAGCCATACCTACCATGCAGTCATTGCCGTTGACGGCGAAGGTCATTCTGGCTGACAGGGGCGTTGAGTCCATAAACTACAAGAATCAGATGCTGATTGTGGACAAGGACGGAAACGCAAACTCATGGGTTCCTTCTTCATCAGATATATTTGCCGATGACTGGAATGCTATAGGGTATGAGGACAACTACATCACCAGGATGAAGATTGAAGCGTCTGACCTTTATTTCAAGAAGGAGAAACTCGGTGAATTCATTGGTGGGGATAAGTTCCAGACAATCAGTGACAAGATGAAGGAGCTTCTTAAGCTTCAATATAATGTCATGTGTGAATACGGTAAGATTCTTGACGAGAGAATTTCAATTTGTGAATCTAAGTGATAAAATCAGTCTAAATAACAATGGGTAATTGGATTAATATTGTTTTTGTCATCGATGAGTCTGGTTCAATGATGGGTTCTGAATCCGATGTCACAGGAGGCTTTAAGCGCATTGTAGATGAGCAAAGGGCCAATAAGGATGGAAAGGCCACAATATCCTTATATACATTCGCCAGCAAGGTTGGGGAATTGTATCGTGGCATTGATGTCAATGAAATTGATGAATTCGTTTACAGGCCTGGTGGAATGACTGCATTGTATGATGGAGTCGGCACCGCCATTGACAACATAGGTAAATGGTTGCACGAAAAGGACAAGAACGGTGAGGAAATGCCATCCAAGACGATGTTCGTCATCATGACTGACGGTCATGAGAACTATTCAAAGGAATATAATCTTTCTGACATCCAGTCGAAGATTAAGGAGCAGACTGAAGTTTATTCATGGGAGTTCGTCTATTTCGGCACTGACCTTATGGACAAGACACAAGGTGACAGCCTTGGCGTGAAGAATCAGTTCTACACGACAAAGCATAAGATGAGCAAGGCGTTCGATGCATTCAACACTGTTGCATGCAACTACAGGAAATGCTTGTCACTTTCTGAGGCAAATGCGTCAATCTCAAGCGAGATTTCAAACTATTCTGCGTCCTTGTTAAATGAATACGAGAATGACACTGGAATTAAGATGGAATAATTATGTCAAAAAGGAAAACATTAAAAGACATTGTTTTTGACATTTATCGTGAGCTTTATAAAAAATCAACCCCAAGTGCTGATTTTGACGAGCTCGTGGAAAATGCTGAAATTGGTGATGATGGGCGCAAAATCATACCATATATGGACTATTACATAGACGATGACGAATATAAAAGCATCGTTGACAAGTATATCTCCAGATATAAGAGGAGGGGCAAGAATTTCACTGATTCAATTAAGTTCAACGCCTACCTCGGATGCGGACCTACATCTTCAAAGAAAAACGAAAAAGAAAGTGGACAGACTTAAAAAATCTGTCCATTTTTTTTGGCTAATTCAAAGAAAATCAGTATCTTTGCATAAATAAAAAATTTTATATTATGGATAATACACCAAAGAATTTCGTCTATCCAGCAATTGTGGAGGACAGAGATGCGGCCATCAGGTCAGTAGAGCTTAATGTGTTCGCCCGCTTGGCACAAGACAGGATTATATTTTTGTCAGGAGAGGTTAATGACACCCTCGCTGACACAATCTGTGCACAGCTGCTTTTCTTTGAAAGCACGTCAAAGAAGCCAGTGAGCTTATACATCAATTCACCTGGTGGAGACGTGTACAGCGGACTTGAGATTTGCAGTGTCATGAAACTCATATCAGTGCCAGTGCATACTACTATACTTGGTTCAGCATGTTCAATGGCTGCCGTCATAGCATCCAACGGCGAAAAGGGGTTCAGACAAGCATTGCCGTATTCGAGGTTCATGATACACCAGCCGCTGTCAAGCATGGGGTACAGCAAGTTCACTGATTCAAAAATCGCACTTGAGGAAATGGAAAGTGTGAGGAATGACCTGTACGAAATACTCGCAAAGAACAGCGGACGCAACTTCGAGGAAATTGTCAACTTGTGCGAGCACGGGGATAAGTGGATGAAACCAAAACAGGCAATCGAGCTTGGGTTCATCGATTCCATAGTAACTAAATAGTCATGCTATTTATTATTTAAAGTAAGGTATTGATGGAATATATCGAAGATGTTGAAATTAACGTGACCCCTCAGGACGTTGCAGCCGCAGTGCAGAATGAAGTTGGAGGTGACAGACCAGTAAACGCCAGCGGTAAGGACATATTCGAATTCCTCGACATTGGTGACAACGTCGCAGATGTGGAATTCGAATATACGGTTCCGTACTACATAACACCTGGGAAGGATTATGGGTTTTATGAACTTCCAGATGACCCAGAGGTTGTGGAAGGGGGAAAACCAGAAATCGAAAACGTCACCATTATCGTTAACGGCGCCGAAATGGAGGATGACGGAAGCGTCCAGAATGCCCTTCAGGATTTGTTCAACACTGGAAGAATGTACATCGATACATCAGATTCAAGCGAGTTTATTTCGCAAGACGACTATTTTGATTATTAAAAAAGAAAGGATACTATTATGGGATGCCCATGCAAAAACAAGAAACCAGCCACGGCTGTCAACCAGCCTACAAGGCCAGCAAGCCCATCTTCCAACAGGAACAGAAGGGTTGAGAAGAGAATCATCAGATGATGATATATATGCGGCGTGATTTGGGCCGAAACAAGCCCGTCACGCCGTTTTTTATCATCCGTTGGTGAACGGCACACGTAGCCAGTTAAAACCTCTTAAAACGCAAATTTTATGATACATGTATATAATACGAAATTTGAGGACCACACAAATTCCGACAACAACTATTACATAGGTAGGTCAAAGGCTGGAAACGTGCTTGGAAACCCATACACGCATAACGGCAAGAGGAGCAATCTTGCCAAGTTAAGCTTCAGAACAAGGGATGAGGCCATCAAGGCCTATTCCCTCTACTATGATGCCATGTATGGAAGCGATGAGGAGTTCACCAAGGTCATAGATGAAATATACGAGAAATACAAGAACGGAGAGGAAATCTACCTTCAGTGCTTCTGCAAGCCAGAAGCATGTCACGGTGACATAATTGTAGAAAAGCTTCAGCAAAGGCTGCTGAAGGAAAGAATGGATGAAATGAGGGGGAAATAACTTAGGCGATGATATTTATTGATAAATGTCATTAAACAAGTTATGGTTAACCTTATTTCTTTTAGCACAAAGGCTGAATATGATGAAAAGAAAGACAGCCTCCATGTACCAAACATATCATATATTGCTGAGACTGAATCAATAGAAGCCATTCAGCAGGAATTGGAGAGTACTCCTCTTACATTTATTTTCTATGGAACTGGCTCGTTGTCGTTCAGTGGAACTGGAACCAATTCAATTGAATTATCAGTTGACAACGGTGACAGCTGGCATGAGTTGACAGGCACCATTAACATTGGCTACCTTGACAGCATTATGTTTAGTGGTGATTGTACTCCAGTGTCTGGAGAAGGCATAGGTCAGTTCGTGGTTGAAGGCACATTCCAAGCAATGGGAAATATCACATCATTGCTTGACGGCAATGAAATGTCAAGCGGAGACACTTATGCATTCATGAATATCTTCAAGAACTGTACTGGCCTTACAAGGGCAAACAAGCTTGTCTTGCCAAGCGAAATACTTTCAGAATATTGTTTCGCTGGCATGTTCGAGGGATGTTCCAACCTTACAGTTGTACCAGAACTGTTGACCGAGACACCAAGTGAAGGATGTTATAACAGGATGTTCTACGGGTGCTCAAAACTTTCCTACATCAAGTGCTTGACAGTTGGCAGCACGCCAACTGGATATACCGAAGATTGGGTTTATGGCGTGGCTGAAACTGGCTTGTTCATCAAGGAATATAACAGATATGACTGGAATGTAGGCGATTCAGGTCTGCCTACTGGGTGGGAGGTTAAGGATTACATGCCGCATAAGCCAATGACATTGAAGGTATTGGCAAATGGAAATGTTAAGTTTGCTGGCACAACTTCATCTTGCAAACTCAACTATTCTACTGATGATGGGCGTAACTGGAATGAATTGCCTAACAATACTGATGTGCAAGTGACATCTGGACAGTCAATCATGTTCAGTGGTGAATGTAGCCCTAATATAAACGGTATAGGCAGATTTTATTCGTCATCATCTGATTATGAGGTGGAAGGTAACGTGATGAGTCTTTTGTTTGGTGACGGATTTAAGGAAAATTATAGTTTGAGCGGAAAGGATTATGTATTTGTTAACTTGTTTTCTGGGTGCACTGGATTAACTAGCTCTGAGAATTTAGTACTTCCAGCGACAACATTGTCCATTAGATGTTATTACTTTATATTCAAGGCTTGTTCTAGAATGAGAATGCCTCCAAAAGTGCTGCCAGCTTTGGAGACAGCACAAGAGTGTTACAGGGATATGTTCAATGACTGCTCTGGCCTGACTGAAACACCAAATGTGCTCGCCACAACAATGGCTGTTAGTGCATGCACTGGTATGTATAAAAGGTGCGTGAATCTTGTGAAGACATATGACCTTCATTCAACAACGCTTTCAGAAGGCTGCTATGGAAACACATATGGCGAGTGTCGTTCATTGGTGAAGGCACCAGAATTACCAGCGACAACATTGGCTAATATTTGCTATCAAGGTATGTTTACGGGTTGTACATCCTTAACCACTGCACCATCTGTGTTGCCAGCAACAACATTGGTAAGTAATTGCTATGAGGCTATGTTCCAAGGTTGTACATCATTAACAACCGCACCATCATTGCCAGCTACAACATTGGCACAAAGATGTTATTTGAATATGTTCAATGGTTGTACATCCTTAACCACTGCACCATCCTTGCCAGCAACAACATTAGATAATAAATGCTATTATGGTATGTTCAGTGGTTGTACAAACCTTAACAGTATTACTTGTCTTGCAACCAACATTTCTGCGTCATACTGTACATATTACTGGGTAAGTGGTGTTGCACAAACTGGTACATTCACAAAAGACCCATCAATGACAAGTTGGACAACAGGCAATAATGGTATACCAACCAATTGGACAGTGGAAGACGCAACTTAATTCTTATTAAAGAATGGATTATCATTCAGTGAGTCTATGATTTTCTGATACTTGTCACAAGTTTCGATGAAGTTGTTGATGTCATCGTTCTCAACTGTGAACCATTCATTAAGTTCATTTGAGTTATGATAAACAGTATGAAGCATCTTCTCCAGTTTGAATGGGGAAGATGTTTTATATTTGTGTCTTACATATAGTTGTTCTGGGTTTCCAGTTTGAAGTTTCTTAAGTCGTTTTTCAACGTCTCCACGTGTCACGCCGATTTTGAACCGTTTCTTGTCATCGACGCTTCCGATGAGATAGACATATCCATCTTTTTTCATTTTTTATTAAAAAAACTTAAAATAATTTGGATATTCAATAAAAAGTCCGTATCTTTGCAAAAAAGAAACTAAGCTGGAAATACGTATGAAAACGTGTCGTTGATAGAAAGCAAAATCAATGAACCTAGTGAGGTCATTGAAGCCAGAAACAAAATTTTGACAGAATTTGATGGGATAACCTTTGTCGAGGATGGTCACAAGTATTTCCTTGACGGGAAGCAGTTGCCGTCAGTATCAGAGGTGGTTGGTCAATTCTCCATACCGTTTGACACTGAGGCACAGGCTGAGAGGTATGCGTCAAAGCATGGTGAAACTGCCGAATACTGGAAGGACCAGTGGCGTTACAAGGCCTTGAAGGCTACCACCACTGGAACATTGGTACATGCATATGGTGAGTCGTTGGGTTGGTTGAGGAATGGCCACCCAGAACTCATAACCCCAGATAACCAGTGCAAGTACATTGCTGACAAGAACTGGTTGATTCCTACCAGGAAGAAGGAAGAGGCAATCTTGAAGTTCTATGATGAGCTGCATGACAGCCTTCATTTCGTATTGGCTGAGACCCAGGTATATTCCAACAAGGGTGATGCTTCCATGGTGAAGCGTCAGTTCTGCGGAACATTTGACCTTCTCATGTGGTATGACTGCAAGGAAGACCCAAGCAAGAGTGGCCTTGTCATTATGGATTACAAAACAAATGCGAGTCTGACCAATGACTTTGCAAGGTCCATGAACAAGATGATGCTCCCACCATTTGAGGGGATGTATGACGAATCTCTTGCACATTATCAGATACAGTTGTCTCTGTATGCCATGTGTCTTAGGGGCATAGGGTTTGACGTTAAGGGCCTTAGGTTGATATGGTTGCAGGAGGATGGCGAATATGAGCTGATACCTCTTAAAGACCTGTCCAAGGAGCAATGGTTCAAGGAGGCGTTTTGATATGGTGTACGAATCGTTAAAGGTCACACAGTCCAAGGTCATTGAATCTGAGCGCACGGCATATGGTGAAGGCGCAAGGGACTTGTGGAAGCGGAAATACTGTCAGAAGGACGTGAGCGGCAGCGGAAACTACTTGTGGGGTATTCTTAAGCCAAATAGTGAGGAGGATTTCTACAACAAGTTTATCTCTTATGCATCGGGGAATAAGTCAAAGCCGATTGCTTATAGGGGCCTTGATGAAGACGAGCTGATTAATCTGGCAAAGTCGTTCAAGACTGATTTCGAGGTCAATGCTGGCTGTTCTCATCCAGTGGATGTGTATTACAACTATATGTTGCTTCATCTCATACAAGAGCCGTTTAACGGCCACAGGAAGGAGCTTGAGATGCTTGAGTATCTTTTGTCAAGGGGTAAGGATGCAAGGCTTGCTGACGGTGAACTGGACATCAAGTACAAGATTGACATACTTGTCGGCGATGACATAGGGATTCAGATTAAGCGTGAGACGTTCCTTTACTCAAAGAAGGAGAACGTGATGAAGGCTGTGGAAGACCTTACAAGGTCAAAGGACAAGGTGAAGGAGAAGTTCGGCATTACCATGTACTACGGAGTCTACAAGTCTGACGGGACATGGATGAGGACCGATGACGGGAAGATACTATTTACATATGATGAATTCATTAGAAAGCGAAAATAATGCATAAGATTACAGTCGTGCCGCAGTGCGTGTTTGATGAAATGATGGCCAAGAGGAACCTTGATGATTCTAACGTTGATGAAATCAAGGATGAGGCGTTCATATCCATCATAGGGACGAAGGAATGCCTTGAGCATTACCTGCATGAGCCTGACACGGTCCACTGGTTCAAGGATGGTCATGACAATGTGCTCAATCTTGACTTTGACGACATTGCTGAGGACATAGTTCATGACGGGCACACGTATAAGGCAATGAGCAACGAGCAGGCTGAAAAGACTGTTGAGTTCATTGAGCGGAACATTGGGAAGGATTTCACAATCCATTGCAGGGCTGGGATGTCAAGGAGCCAGGGAGTTGGGTGCTTCATCCACGACATGTATGAAGGCTATTCCGACGAATCGCTGTTGCGTGATTTCGCAAACAAAGGTGTGATTATGAGGCTGAAGCATGTGCTTAACAATAGAAACTACGGTAAATTAATGGAATAAAAACAGGAAATGATATGGACGAGAAATATGTGGCGATAAAGGAGTTCGAGATTGGAGGCAAGAAGATGCCAGCTGGAACTGAGATTTTGTTCTTCAATGGCTTCGCATACATGAATGGCTACAGGCTGATGCCGAGCTATTACAATGAAGTGAAGAAGCTGTCTGAGTCTGATGCGTTCGTAAAGACCAAGACTGTTCAGAACAAGGTTTGATGTTATTGAAAAAAAAAAATATTAATCGAATAAATTTTAATTATTATGGCAAAGACTAAATTTTACAAAGTGTACGGAGAATGCACCGACACTCACGGTGACAAACATACAGTGATGCTCGTAGGGCGCTTGGAATGGGTTAAGGAAACCGTTGAGGTGGATGACTCCCCATCACAAGACATGATTGTCAGCAGAATCGTCAGGTACAGGAAGAAGGTGCTTACAATCGGTATGGCAATCTGCCATAAATGGGACACGTTCGATGAAGCAATCGGAGAGAAGATTGCCAAGAAGAGAATTAAGCGTGGGGATGTATTGGGTTCCCTTGAGACAAGGAACTTCTCGATGCTCACTGATGATTCAGTCAATGCGGAGCTCCTCGTCAAGCTTTCGCATGTGATGAAGAACATCGACAAGTATATTCCAGAGTATGACTCTCAGGATTTAGTCACACGGTACTCTGTTGGGGAGAATAAGTTCAACGTGGCTGATGCAAGCGAAAGCGAAATGATAAGTCTTCTCAGTGCAACTGACGATGAGGCTGAATTCATCATAGGTAATGACAAGGTAATCAAGAAGCAGGAATTCTGCTCAGTCATGCGTGAGGTGATGGAGAAGCTTCGTCAGGAAACCGCACATGAGGAGCCAGCACAGGAAGCTGAAGCTCCAGCTGAGGCTCCAGCGTCAGCTGAATAGTAGAAAACATGTTATTTTTTTGATGGTATTTTTTGTGGGTGGGCGTACCAGCGATGGTGCGCCCATTTTGGACCTACACGATATTTATCATTAGAATTAAAACCAATTTATTATGATAAATGTCAAATACTATGAACATCGTGCAGCATATGACGCTGACAAACCAAACCTGATACTGCCTAATGTATCCTACTGTGAGGATACGGATGAGGTGTTATATAGTCCTGTCAGGTACGATGTCATCACGTACCATGCACCATCAAAACTGGCTGAAACAACAGATAACAGTGAACCAGGGCTGCACACCAACGCATTTGATGCCACGATTAAATCACATACATTCGAGAATGGTGTTGGTTTGATTGAATTCGATTCAAATATCACTAATATAGGCGATGCTGCGTTTTATCATTGTAATGAAATGACAGACATTGGCATACCAGGGAAAGTAACAACCATTGGTATTGGTGCTTTTAGCGAATGTTCTGGACTTACCAAGTTAATCATTCCAGATAGTGTCACAAGACTTGGTGATGGTGCGTCAAACGCTTGTGATAGCCTAGAATATTTTAAGATTGGTGATGGTGTAACCTATCTTGGGTATGGTCAGACCATGCCAGAGACGCTTATCATAGGCAATAGCATTACGAGTATTGGTTCACAATTTATTGGTACCAAACTTAAAAAACTCACTATTGGTAGTGGAGTTACTGGAACTACTAATGGTGCATTTCAGAATTGTACTGGTTTAACTAAACTTGTTTTACCAAATAGTGTGACAACGATTACTGACAGTTCGTTTAGCTATTGTCATGGTTTAACTGAATTAATTATACCAGGTAGTATTCAAACCATCGGTGGCTCATTCGTTAATTGTTCTGGTTTAACCAAACTAACAATACAAAGTGGTGCAGGCGAAATTACTAATGGTGCATTTCAAGATTGTTCTGGACTAACCGACTTGAACATAGATGTAGCCAATATTGTTAATGGTTCATTTCAAAATTGTTTCAATCTTGTTAATTTGAATATAGGGGATAATGTTAAGCAAATAATAAATGGTTCATTCTATAACTGCAACAGTCTTTCAGAATTAAGAATACCAAGTGGTGTTACAACACTTAATGCGTCATCATTTCCTGGTTGTTCTGCCATTACAAGTGTAACAATCGACCAGAATAACCCTAAATACGACTCCAGGGATAACTGCAACGCAATTATTGAAACCAGCAGCAACACACTTGTACGTGCGTTTGATACAACGACAATACCGTCAAGTGTAACCACTATTGGCGATTATGCATTTAATGGTTTATCTGTTTTGTCTAGTGTCACTATACATTCAGGAGTCACGAGAATAGGTGATTATGCGTTTAATGGTGCGACTAATATAAAAACTATTATTGCTTCTGGTACAACGCCAGCAACTGTTACAGACAGCACATTTAGTGGTATAACAACTGGTGGTACGCTTTACATTCCAGATGGTACTGAAGACATATATGACAAAGAATGGATGAAGTATCTGGCGCCATACGGATGGAAAATAAATGGAAGTCATAAGCATTACTACTCTCAGGATTACCTCACCTTCGTGGCGACAGAATCTGGTACGTTTAAATTTAACAACAGCATAAACTATTCAATAGATAATGGCGCAACATGGGTGTCACTCCCAGGCAATACAAATACCCCAACAGTGTCTGCTGGCGATAAAATAATGTGGAAAGCAAAACTATCATCAGAAATATATGCTGGTGTTGGCCGATTTAGCTCAAGCGGAAAATTCACAGTAGAAGGAAATGTAATGTCACTGCGTCATGGTGATGATTTCATTGGAAAAACTGATTTGGGTAGAAATTACTTTGTATTTTACGGTCTGTTCTCTGGCTGTACTGGGCTGACTAGTGCTGAAAACCTGTCATTGCCATCATTGAAATTGCCCGATTGTGCCTATTATTCTATGTTCGAAAAATGTACACGATTGACCACTGCACCAGAATTGCCAGCAACAACATTGGCTCATCAATGCTATTATCAAATGTTCCGTGGTTGTACATCATTAACTACTGCACCAGTATTACCAGCAACAACATTGGCAAGTAGTTGTTATGAAAATATGTTCCAAGGTTGTACATCTTTAACCACTGCACCATCATTACCAGTGACAACATTGGCTACTAGTTGTTATATGTATATGTTCGATGGTTGTACATCTTTAACCACTGCACCAGAATTGCCAGCAACAACATTAGAAAGTTATTGTTATTATGGTATGTTCCAAGGTTGTACATCATTAACAACTGCACCATCTGTATTACCAGCAACAACATTGGCAAGTAGTTGCTATAAGGATATGTTCCGTGGTTGTACATCATTAACCACCGCACCAGAGTTGCCAGCAACAACATTGGCTTATCAATGCTATTCTAATATGTTCAATGGTTGTACAGGGTTAACAACCGCACCAGAATTACCTGCAACAACATTAGATTATGCTTGCTATGAACAAATGTTCTGTTACTGCACATCATTAACCACTGCACCAGAACTGCCAGCAACAACATTGACTAATTATTGCTATCCTGCTATGTTCAATGGTTGTACAAACCTTAACAG
>JAEEGL010112772.1_pt1 | contig 29416 bp, 22 predicted proteins | sample 9134231 | NCBI WGS metagenome assembly JAEEGL01 (sample SAMN16246548, study PRJNA631951) | gut metagenome | biome: gut microbiome; feature: rumen; material: fiber-attached | host: Bos | place: Iran: Karaj | collected 2018-10
CCGGATACTCAAGGTAAAGGAGTGGATCCCCCACCTCAAAAAGCTCGGCATCACTGCCGTCTATTTCTCTCCCGTCTTCGAATCCGACACTCACGGATACAACACCAGGGACTATAACAAAATAGACACAAGGCTCGGCACAAATGAGGACTTCGCGGAGGTCTGCAAGGCGCTTCATGCAGAGGGCATCAAGGTCGTCCTGGACGGCGTATTTAACCACGTCGGACGCGGCTTCTGGGCTTTTAAGGACGTCCTCGAAAAAAGAGAGAGTTCCCCTTATGTTTCCTGGTTTGCCCGCATAGCATTCGACGGCAATTCCAATTACAATGACGGACTGTGGTATGAGGGCTGGGAAGGCAATTACGACCTGGTCAAGCTGAACCTCTGGAACCCGGATGTCGTAAACCACCTGATGGATGCGGTCTCGGGATGGATAAGGGACTATGATATCGACGGATTAAGGCTCGACGTTGCCTACTGCCTGCCGGAGGACTTCATCAGGCGTTTAAGAAGCCATGTGGACTCCGTAAAGCAGGACTTTTTCCTCGGAGGTGAGCTCCTTCACGGAGATTACAACAAGTGGCTCAATGCCGGCCTTGACTCTGCTACGAATTACGAGTGCTACAAGGGCATCTTCTCGAGCATGAACAGTTACAACTGCTTTGAGATAGTTCATTCGCTTCTTAGGCAGTTCGGTCCCGAGAACTGGACTCTCTACAAGGGACGTCACCTCTGGTCATTCGTAGATAACCACGATGTAACGAGAGCCGCAAGCGTCGTAAATAACGAAAACCACCTGCCCCTTATGTACGGTTTCATATTCGGAATGCCCGGAATCCCGATGATCTACTACGGCAGCGAATGGGGTGAGAAGGCCAATAAGTCGGAAGGCGATCCCGCACTCAGAAAATGCTTCGATGCACCTCAGTGGAACTCCCTGACCGATACGATCGCAGCTATGGCAGCCGCAAAGAAGGGCTCCGAAGCACTCAATTACGGCGATTTTAAGTCACTGGTTCTTACGAATAAGCAGTGCATCTTCCAGAGACAGTCCGAGCATGAAAGGGTTCTGGTCGCGATCAACATAGAGGAGAACGAATACACGGCTCATTTCGACGCAGGATGCGGAAAAGCGGTCGACCTGATCACCGGAAACGAGTTTGATTTCGGCGGAGGCGCAAGGCTCGAGCCGTACAGTGTGAAGTTTTTGAAGTGTGAGCACTGAGCTGCGAAGAAAAGGCCGGATGAAAATGTGAAAGCCGGATCGATAGATCGGGCTAACGGAAGTTAGAATGTGATACCCCTCGAAAGGCAATTTCGAGGGGTATTTTTTTTATGTTAACCCGATAAATACTGAAAAGTATGGTTACCATAAATCACGAAACTCTTTTCGAGTTGTTACGAACGATTTCAAGCGTCACGAAATTTGGCTTGCAAAATATCAGGCGGTATATGACGACACGACTTTTAACAACAGTGTCATTATTTTGTGAATTTCGCAGGATTTTCTAAAGCTTGTCCACGCAATCCACTGAGTTATCCACATAGGATATTGACGTCAGTTCCGCATGAAATCCGGTGTCATATTGAAAGATTATGAATGATATAAAATCATTCAAAGGATACATAATCGAAAATGCAACCGATCCCAAAAACGCCCGAATAACATTAGCGATTAAAATTTATGTTAACTGAATTGTCTTCTAAATCACAACTGTTTTCACTTAACTCACTTAAAAACGACACTTCCGTCATATAACGTCAGTGTCGTCGTTTTGGGGCCTCTTGTATAGCAGGGAGGAGGAACCACTATATATAGGCATAGGGAAATATGGAAAAACCCTCACTCCCGCCTTGAGCGAAAATGAGGGTTAAAATCGAAAAAAAATGGGGAAAAAGGTGGGAATATATCAAAAATGTTCCCAAAATGATGCTACATGCTCTCTTATATGTTCCAGATCGGTAACCTTTACGTCGGTCCACTCTCTCGGGAATAGTCTTCTGTAGCCGTCGCTGAGAAATCTTTTATCCAGAAGGGCAACGATTCCACGGTCTTCCTCGGTCCTGATGACTCTTCCGGCCGCCTGGAGGACCTTGTTCATGCCCGGATACATGTAGGCATATTCATAGCCCATCCTGTCATAGCCATCGAAATAGGATCTGAGGATATCCCGCTCAAGGTCGACGCCCGGGATTCCGGGTCCTACGCAGATCGCACCGATCAGGGATTCGCCTTTCAGGTCGATTCCCTCGGAGAAAATGCCTCCCATAACGCAGAAACCTATCAAAGAGCCGTTTCCGGGAGCTTCCGATCCGTCTGAGGGCGTTTTTCCCGAGCTTCCTGCCTCAGCATCAGGCCCCGACCTGTCGAATTCCGCGAGGAATTCCTCTTTTTCGCTCTCCGTCATGCCTTCCGTCTGTACTCTGAGAGTGTCTCCGGGAGTAAGGAATGCGTCCTCGAAAACTTGCGCAACCTTGTACATGTACGAATAGGACGGGAAGAAGACCATGTAATTGCCGCTCTTTGGCCTGATTATCCTCGAAATATGGTCCGCGGTCCTGAAAAATTCGTCCTCGGAGCGGTCCTTGAACCTTGTTGTTACGTCCGAAGCGATGAAAATACCTCTTTTTGACGGGTCAAATACAGATTCGGCATAGACCTCATAGTCCTCGTCGGTTCCGCCCAAAAGCCCCTTGTAATAGCGGATCGGCAGCATTGTCGCGGAAAACAGCACCGAAGCCCTTCCGTTGGCAAGGCTCTCGGCAACCTTCCTACCCGGATCCGTGCAAAAAAGCACCACCTTAAAGCCTTCCTCATAGGCATCCTTGTCATAGATCACGTAGTCGTCCCCGAGATCCTCGAAAACATCCAGGAAATCCGATATTCCGAAGTACATATCAAGGAGCTTGTCACGAAGATCCTGCTGGATCTTGCCGGGCTTTTCCCTCTCCTCGATATAGTCCGAAAGCACGGAATGAAGCCTCTCTAAGCTCTTTACGAGTCCCTCGAGCCCCGTGTCGAACTTATACCATCCTTCCTCAAAGCCCGCGATCACGGTATCGTCGCCGTATGAAGCCCTGATGGACTTAAGCTCCTTTAAAACCTTGGAGATCCTCGAGGATATCTTGGAAGGGTATTCCTTTTTCAGAAATTCGCTCTTTGTATCGCCTCCAAGCGACTGTTTTATCGTATTTTTCAGGGTTTTGAGCTCTTTTTCGCCGATGGAGGCGCTGTACATCTCCCTCGCACGGGCGGGCAGGTTGTGGGCCTCGTCCACCAGGAATATGTACTTTTCCGCGGAGGCGCTCTCAAAGAACCTCTTGAGCCTTGCGTGGGGATCGAACAGGTAGTTGTAATCGCAGATTATGCCGTCCGAAAAGAGAGCCGCATCGAGGCTCAGCTCAAAGGGACAGACACGGTATTTTTCGGCATATTCAAGGATCACCTCCCTCGTAAAGGAGGTCTGCTCGCTGACAAGCGCATAGAGCGCATCGTTTATCCTGTCAAAATGCCCCTTTGCGTACTTGCAGGCGATGGGGTTACAGTCCGGCTTTTCGAGGAAACAGATCTTTTCCTTGGCCGTCAGTGTAACGGTCTTGGCCTTAAGCCCTTCGCTCCTTAAGATCTCAAAAGCTTCCTCGGGTGCGGTCCGGGTTATGGTCTTGGCCGTCAGGTAGAAAACCCTGTCACAGAGCCCCTCTCCCATAGCTTTTATCGAAGGGAAAAGGACGGACATGGTCTTTCCGCAGCCGGTCGGAGCTTCCAGGTAGAGCTTCTTTTCCTCCAGGATCGTCTGATAAACGCTGACCGCAAGCTTTTTCTGGCCCTTCCTGTATTCAAAGGGGAACTGTATCTCCTTTATCGAAGCCTGCCTTACCTGCTTCCACTTTCTCTCAAGATCCGCCCATTTGCTGTAGCTGTCGACGAGGTCACGGAACCAGACGTCGAGCTCGAGCCTTGTAAAATCAAGGTCGAAATACTTTACCGTTTCGTCATCAAGGTTCGCATAGGTTATGCGTACTCCTATCGAAGGCAGGTCCATCCCCTCCGGGACAGTATTTAAGTACATGTGGGCATAGCATTTGGCCTGGGCGGTATGCACCGGCACAGGCTCCTTCATTTTCTCTGTTTTCTTGTAGGTTCCTTTGATCTCTTCGATACAGATACCGGGCTTTTCCTCCGGATCTGTGTAGATGCCGTCCGCACGGCCTTCGACATTTATATCATATTCATCGTAAGGGACGCTGATCTTTAAGGGCATCTCGGCGATATAACCGGGCCCTCTCATCCCCTGGAGCTTTCGGTGAAGTCTGCTTCCCTTCAGCATAACCTCGGCACCCACGGGTCCGGTTCCGGAGTTATCTATATCACCGCTCCTTAAGATAAATTCAACGAGGCCTCTGACAGATATGGTTATCTGATCTCTTACTACTTCATCAGCCATATCAAGCCTCGTTTTTTGTACTGCCTTCGGTAGAAGAAAATACGGAATCCGCCTTCTTCATAAGTCCGGTAAATGACTTTCCGACCTGTGTCTTTTTCAGTGCACTGAGAATGCAGAAAGCTGCGAAACTTCCGCAAAAATCAACAATAACACCTATTATGAAAACTACGATTGCTGCTATGAGTGTGAATAAAATAACATCAGCTACGCCAGTTGCTTTTTCACATCCCAGAAGCTTTTCCCAAGCATATCTGATGGAAAGATTTTCGTGGAGAAGATAAACACCGAGTGAATATTTGCCGACTATTCCGAAGTACTGTCCGACCTTAACCGGTATCCTTATCGCAAGGAATCCGGTGAACAGTGCGATAGATGTAACAAGTACCAGAATGTGGTTGTAATCGTAGCTGATCCCGAGGATGTAAGAAAGACTTCCGGTCTTAACATATATGCCTCTGAGGACAAGAGCCTCTCCCATTACAAGGAATGCTCCGACTACATAAAGGACAAATGAGATCCATGCCGCGGGTCTTTTGCCCGAAACGAAAGCTCCTTCATCACCCCAGGCCGTGAACCTGCGGATGTAAACCGCTACAAAGTAAAGGATGATGTACCACATCGCATCCATTCCGCCGGCATCCCCGCTTAAGGTTGCGGGAGCTATGGACTTGATGACCACATGGAAGACCATAAGGCCTGCAAGAAGGAACTTAAGCTGTCCCTTGCTCATGGCCCTTGCGGCGATACCGAGCACGGGTGTGAGCAGGTAGAAGAAAACATACGCGGTCATGAACCAGTATGTGTTCATCGAAATGGGAAGAAGGAGTCTCAAGAAGAAATAGGTATCCACGGGTTCAACGGGTCCGCCGAGGATTATTCCGAGGACTCCGACTATCACGGAATAAAGCCATACCTTGATGACAAGGTTTATCAGTCTGGAAAGCTTGAAGCTGCTCTTATAAAGCAGATAACCGCTCATGAGCATATAGAGATTTACGGCTACTATCGCAAGCGCTTCCATGAACCAGGCGACCACATCGGCAGCCTTAAAAGGCTCTCCGGAAGAAAGCGGTGTAAGCACCTTTCCCTTGTCGAGATAGTGTAAAATAACAATCATTATCATTGCTACACATCTCAGAAGGTCCAGTCCGTAATTGCGTGTGTTATTTTTTGTAGAAACCGCATTATCACTCATACTAACGCACCTTTATAAAATTAGATATCATTAGTTATAAAACTATTCGTACACCGCAAAGAGCGAGTCGGTGTAGGTCAGCTTATAGTCTTCTTTTTCGATGAAATCGTAGATCATCTTCCACTTTTCTTCGTTATGGCTCGTGGATGCATTATCGGAAATGCAGATGATGATGACCGGCTTTTCGTAGTATTCTCCGACCTCATTTCCCTCGAGGGACTCATCCACCCTTGCGGCTATCTCATCAAGCTCTCCCGCCATCTTTTCGACGCTGTAGCTGTCAAGGTCGGGCCAGGAATTGAATGCCGGGGTCATCTCAAGGTAGAAGGACATACCCGGAATGTAACCGAAGCTTATAAGTTCCCTGTCGGCAAGCCCCTTGCTCCTGATGTAAGCGCCGAGCCCCGTGAAACTCGCGGATTTTTCGTAGCTCATCCTGATGCCCTTGAGAGTGGGGGTATCATCGGCGGTGTAGCCCCTTTCCGCACCCGAGCCTTCGGTAGCCTCACAGAATGCGAAATGTGTACCAAAGAGCGTGGTCTGGACGTAGAAAAAGACCGTCACGGCTACGAGCACGCATTTAAGCCCGTAAAGAGCAGGTTTCCTGTACCCCTTTACGAACTCGGTCAGTGACCAAAACAGGACGGGAAGCCAGAAGAATGCATTGTTAAAGACCGACATATCGGCGTTATTTCCGCCGATTCCCGTGATAAGGAGAACGTATGCCGCAAGCACCGCAAGGAGCCTCTTCGAAGCGGGAATGTTTCTTTTGAACACACCGATCAGGCAGCAGCACATGGTCACAAATGCGATCTTTGCCGCAAGATATCTCCAGCTGTTGTACTGGGTATAGTCATAAACGATCACATCCCTAATAACGAGGAACATCACCGCACAGATGCCTATTATCACGCCTGAGACGTTGGCCAGCCAGTCGATTATCCTCTGGGAGGTTCCGCGGCCCTTTTCGTCTTCTTTTCCGAGGGAATACCTGTCATTGACGAATGTTGCAAGGAATCTGATGACGCCCGCTGCCACTGCAAATACGAGGAGCCTTAAGATCCAGTAGATCTGGTCCGTGTACATCTTGATGAGCGCCATGATCATTGCTTTGGGTCCGTATCCGGCGGCGCTGTCGGGGATCGTAAAGAGCTCCCTTATTCCGCCGAGATATGCCGCAAATCCGTACCTGATCCCCATGTAAAGGAAAAAGACGGAAAATGCCACGGCGTATCCGAGACAGAACCAGAATCCGCGGATAGAGGTCTTTTTGAACGCCTCGACCCTTGAAGGCATCTTTACGCCGTCGCCTGAGTTGTAGGCTTCCCTGAACTCGAAAACGCCGAACATCCATATCGCAACAAGAAGCGATGCCTGGGGAAGGTTTGAAAATCTTACGAAGATACCGAGTCCGCACAGTCCTCCGGATATCGCTATAGTGAGCGCTTCATCCTCGGTTATGCCCCTGTAGAGCATGAGTGCGGAAAAGGTGATTATCAGGTAGGTCAGATAGTGGTAAAGGACCGTCGTGGGCGCCCAGCACATGGAAAGAGCCGCAAACTCGGCTATAAATGCAATCCATCCGGGCATCTTCAGCTCTCTTGTAAGGAAAAGGTACATAATAACGCCCATGAGCGCCGGAACGAAAGCGGTGTAGAAATTCATTCCGAGCAGCGTGTGTCCGTATGGAAGCAGGGTGAAAAGATGACCGACCGAATTGGCAAGATACGTGGAAAAAAGCCACATGGGATCCATATGATCCATGCTCATGTAGCGGAAATTGGCGAGATTATAGCCCGTATCCCAGAGGTCCAGGCCTTTATGGATATTTCTGAAGGGGTATAGCGAGAGCACCAAAAGTGCAAGTGAATCCAAAAGATCACGTATCAGAGGTTCATGATCTTCGATATATTTTCTGAATCCCACAGAGGGTCTTTTTTCTTCAGGTTTTGTCATCGGCAGAAACTTTTTTGTCTTCCTTTTTATGATAAAGCAGATAAGCTCCCGCTGCACCCGCCGCAAGGAACACCCCGAAAACCACCCAGAGTCCGGTGTTTCCGAGTGCTTCGGCCGCATAGGTCAGCACATAGGAAGAAATATTAAATAACATATGTATCATTATGCAGATCCTGATATCTCCGCACTTTTCGTAGGAATAGATGATGAATGCGGAAGCCAGGAATCCGTATATGCCCTGCACGCCGTTTCCGTGATAGATCGCAAAAAGGGCGCTGCACATGATCAGCGGGGCGTAACCGACATAGAGCCTCTTGAGCCCGTTATAAAGGATACCCCTGAACATGAATTCCTCGGAAAAAGGACTCATAAAGCCGTACACGAGAAGCCCCACGATAAACGAGCAGGAATACTGGTTCTTGGCAACCTCCTCATAGCTCTGGGAAAGTGCCGCGATCCCGAGCTTGTAGATCAGGATGTTCAGCACAATAGCTATCGATACCGTGATAAGTCCGGTAAGACAGACGAATTTCTTATCGTATTCCTTTTTCGGAGAGTACTTAGTGTCGTACTCCATGGCCTTGGAACGGATCATCAGTCCCGCCGCCACAAAGGAAATTCCCGTGATGATAACCGACCAGTCGGGATTAATGTCCGGTCCGTCATCTGTGTACACCATAAGAAGCGACTCAACCGCGCCGCCTATCGATGGTGCAAGAACCGCCGTGGCAAGCCTTAGTATGGTATCAGCCAAGAACTTGTAGGCCATGTACATCAGGAAAAAGAGAAACAGCCTGAAGACCAGCTTGCCGGGCTTTATCGGTTCCTTCGCCCCTGTCTGAGCTGCAGTCTGCTTCACGGATGTACTCTTTTTATCATCAGAACGATCTGATCTCGTCTCCTTCGTCATCCGTGTTCTCCAGTGCGATTATCTTTACGTCGTATTCGACCGCATCGTTGACCTTTATATGGCATACATCGCCCACGTGCTTATGCAGGAGGGCTTTTCCGAGCGGTGATTCGTTGGTTATAAGGCCGTTTAAGGAATCGCCCCTTATGGTGGTAACGATCTTAAACTGCTGCGTGCTTCCGTCCGCGAGGAATTCGACGGTTACTGTGTTGTTGAGTCCGACCTCGTCTTCTTTTGACTCGTCATCGATAATGGTGGCCGTGCGGATCATGCGCTCGAGATAGCTGATCCTCGAGTTGTTCTGCCTGTTGAACTTCTTGGCGGCATAGTACTCGAAATTCTCGGACCTGTCGCCCTGTGCGGCAGCTTCACGAACGTCCTCGACCGCCTTGGGACGGACAACGAGCTTTCTGTATTCTATTTCTTCCTCCATCTTCTTGATGTCGGATTTAGTCAGCTTATCATACATATCATTTCACCATTCCGAGGGCTATCAGGGAGATGAGCGCCTGCAGGATCATAAATCTGTTGACCACCTGAGTGTTGGACCATCCGCCCTTCTTGCGGAAGTGGTCGTGGAGCGGGGTGCGGATATTCTTCATGGGATTGACCTTGAAAACCCTAATGAAGGTAACCTTGAAAAGTCCAAGGCCGCCGTCAAGGATTATGATCATGCACAGGATCAGGAACATGAACGGAGCTCCCGTCAAAAGAACGCTGATCGCAAGGAACACTCCTATCGCCCTCGAGCCCGCATCGCCCATGAGGAGCCTTGAGGGAGTCGAGTTGTACCAGAGGTACGCAAGGAGCGCCATTATCATAAAAAGAATACCGGAGCCCACCTTTTCCAGGCTTCCGAGGATAAATGCAAGTGCAAAGATCGAAATGCCGCTGGTGATCGAAAGCGTTCCGCAGAGTCCGTCAACGCCGTCACAGCAGTTGGTAACGTTTATGCTTGCCCATACGAGCATCACCGAAAGGATGATGAACACTACCGGATGGAAATGAACCGTATCTCCCGCGAGTGCGAAGTGCACGTCCGAGCCGTTGTGGTAATAAAAGACCAGCGCCGTCATGATCGAAACGACAAGGTCGAGAATTCCTTTTTTCATCTCTCCCCAGGGATTTGCGGCTGCATCATCCAGAAATCCCGTAAGCATGCAGAATATGATGAGCAGGTAATAAAGCAGGTTCTCGAGGCTGAGATTCGTAAAAAAGAGGGATATCACGGTAAAGACAATTATGAAGACGATACCCGCTCCTCTGGGCTTTCCGATCGACTTGGTTCCGTCTACGGCAAATTCCCTTCCGCCGTCTGTAGGGAGCTTCTTTTCAAAGAGCTTTAAGGCTATGAAAGTGAGTACAAAGGAAAGCAGTGCCCCGATGAGCATCACCGCATTCTTCGTCTCAGCATCCGTAATGAATTGATATAGCATTCTCTCACCTCGGAAAAATAAAAATCCTCTGCATTTTCAGCTTGCAGAGGATGAAGAATTAATTTCTGAAACCTCATTTTATTATTCTGCAGCACATATTTATACTCTATTAATTATACCATCTTTTTCTGCAAAATTATGATAAATACGATAAGGAACAGGATTATTTGGTTCCGTTTTGCAATTCAGATATCCTCCGGATTGCCTTAGGATAATCTCCGCACTTTTCATAATAATTCAATGCATCTTCCGTTCGTCCCATAACCTGATAGATCACACCGATATTATAGTAAGCCAAAAATGATCCTGTTCCGGACACGTAGGTTTTCTTCGCCTTTGTTGCATCCAGAAAACTGTTTACCGCTTTATCAAACAGCGCATTGTTCATGTAAATAAGACCCATAAGAAAACAATAATCGGAAACAGAGCCCATTACATTTGAGATATTCTCAAGACACATTGCATGCGAATACATTTTTTGGTTAAAAATGCAATACCCGTATGAGATATACATATCTTCCAGATAATCGGGGCGTACATCGGGCATTTTATCGATGCATTTTTCAAATACATCGACGGCCTTTTCATAATTGCCGTTCATATATAAGCTTTTTCCGAGTTGATACAGATAATAGCAATTATCGGGGTCTTTTTGCAGTTCTTTTTCCAGAATAGCTATATTTCTGAGTGATTTCTTATGTCTTTCTTCGACGGTTCCGTTGTACCCGTCGTGGATCACTTTCATCTTTGAATCATAATATGACACTTCTGTATTAGACTCAATCGGAACCAGCTGCTCATGTATCGCACCTGAAAAGCGATATACAGTTTTGTCATAGATACGCGAAATGGGAGAATCAAGAACCAGTTCTTCTCCGAATCTGGTTATATTATTAGAGACCATGATCCGTCCGATACCATACGGATTGCTTTCCAGTTCGGCTATAACGAAAGCCTTATCAATCGGTATCAGATACTCATCACTGTCTATGCATATAATCCTGTCATTTTGGGCATATGTTGCGCAGAGATTTCTGGCAGCGGAAAAATCATCACTCCATTCACAAGAATGAACATTAGATGTGTATTTCAAAGCAGTCTCAATGCTGTTATCGGTTGAGCCGGTATCAAGAACGGCAATGTCCTCGCCTAATGCCGACAGGCATGAAAGACATTTATCCAGCTTGGCCGATTCGTTTTTGGTGATTATACAAAATGAAAAATTCATAGATATACCTATGATATAAAAATGAAAACCCGCTCACAAAGCGGGTTTTTAAAATGGGACCAACAGGGTTCGAACCTGTGACCTCCCGCACGTCAAGCGGACGCTCATCCCAGCTGAGCTATGATCCCTTCTGACCGGGAACTAAATTCCAATTAAGGTTTCTTTCCAGTCACTCGGATATTATACAAAAAAAAGCCCTTTATTGCAAGGATTTTGCCCCATAAAAACAGGCACGCAAAAGCCTGAAAAAAAGCGGTGCCCCGCCTGATCGGAGCACCGCCGTGAAAAAAGAATTTGAACCGTTAACTATATCTCAAATGAGATCAGTCAAGCATGGTCTTGTCGCCGTAGAGAGCTTCCCAAGCAGCAAGTCTCTCGTCGATGATAGCCTGTCCGCCTGCATTGAGATAATCGCTCATAAGCTCGTCCCACTTAGCGTCGAACTCTTCGGGTGAGCATACAACGACTGAATCGTAGATGATGTCTCTCTTTGCATTGAGAGCTTCGCCCATTCCTTCCTCAGCCTTGATGGTTGTGATCTTGGAATTCTTAGCGGGCTTCTTTCCGTTATTTGCAACAGCATTTGCCTGAGCTACGTCTGCGGGATCGCAGGGAGGATAGTTGTTGGCAAGTGAAGCAACAGTAAGGTCGGGAGTTGACAGGCAAAGTCCGTTACAGGTAATGGTCATATCGATGTTCTGTCCGGAGTTCATGATAGCTTCGCCGGTAGCAGCCATGAAAGTGAATGCGCCGTCGGGAAGTACTTCGTGGGTAACTCCTTCTTCACCGATTTGGAGATACTGAATGTGAGTAGGATCTGAGATCCAGTCAAGGTAAAGCAGTGATGCAAGAGGCTCATCATTGGTTGAAGGGAAGAAGATCTTTCTGTCGCCGGCAGTTGAGTCGGTGTACTTGATGATCTCGCCGTTTGAAGCTTCGAAGCAGTCAACAGCAACGAACTTAGCTTCAGGTCCTACAAGTCTTGCAAGGTTAGCGTTGATGGAATCTTCGCCGTTTCTGAAGGGATAATCCCAGTTGTGCATGAATGCGCCTACATAGCCGGCCTTCATCATGTCATCCTCGGTAGAATCGCCTGATGAGTAAAGAGCGAAGTCATTCCACATAAGGCCTTCGTTGTACCACTGGTTGAGAATTCTGAGTGCGTCCTTGGTTCCGTTCTGGGTGAGCTTTCTGTCGTCAAAGCCGTTAACATAAAGCTCCTTGTCGGTGATGTTGGGATCCATCATGGACTCGATGAGGAGAGCTGCTCTCCAGCCTACATCGTAGGAAACTGAGAAAGGAACCATCTTGGAAGCGTCCTTTCCGAGAAGGGTGTCAGCGTTGTCCCTGAATGCGCAGATGCACTCATAGAACTCCTGTCTGGTGGTGGGAGCATCAAGTCCGAGAGTATCGAGCCAGTCCTGACGCATGAAGCAAACGATACGGTTGTTGTTTGCTCTCTTTCCTTCGATTGCCCAAAGGGTTCCGTCGGTAACGCTCTTGTCCCAGTACATATTGGTGGTTCCGAGCCAGTTCCAAAGGTTGGGGATGTCGTTCTTGTAATCAACTACGTAGTTCTGAAGATCGAGAACGCCGCCCATTCCTGCATAGGTCTGGATGGTGGGATATGAATAGGTTACGCAGATGTCGGGTGCGGTACCTGCTGCGAGAAGGTTGTTGATCTCATCAACCTCGGTCCAGCGGGGAACTGCTACGAACTCAACTTCTACGTTGTGATCCTCAAGCATACCCTTCTTGATGTAATCGGTGTACATGTTGTTGGTGGGATCGGTGCCGCCGTCATTTCCACGGTCATAGATCTCAACGGTGATGTGTCTGGTCTCGGCGAATCTTCCGTCAACGAGTTCGGAGCTGCTTCCTCCCTCGATCTCAGATCCGTCACCTTCGAAGGTGCTCTGATCGACTGTTCCTACTTCGGGAACACCGACAGGCTGAGTGTCAGCTGTGTTTCCGCAGGCAGCCATGGAAAGAACCATAGAGCCGGCAAGAAGTAATGACAATACTTTCTTTTTCATTTTTTCCTCCTTTAAACTATATTTCAACGGCTTACTGCCGCTAAAATCACAAACTTGTAAGTATCACTCCTTTACCGCACCGAGGGTAACGCCCTGGATGAAGTACTTCTGAAGTGAAGGGTAGATGCACAGGATGGGGATCGTTGAGAACATGACGATCGCCGCCTTGAGCGATTCCTTAAGTCCCGGTGAAGTGAAGCCTTCCTGTGCCGCAACCTCTACCTGGTTGATATTGTTCAAGATGTTGTACATGAGAAGCTGTAAGGGATAGAAATCCTTGTTCTTCATATACATGAGTGCATCCGAGTAACCGTTCCATCTTCCTACTGCGTAGAAAAGAGCAAGTGTTGCAAGAACCGGCTTTGAAAGAGGTATGTAGATCTTCAAAAGGACCGTGAAGTAGCTGGCACCGTCGATTTCCGCAGATTCCCTGAGCGACTCGGGTATTCCGTAGAAGAAGCTCCTGAGGATGATCATGTTGTAAACGCTCAGACAGCTCGGGATTATCAGAACGAGCGGATTGTCGAGCAGGTTCAGTCTCTGCATCAGCAGGTAGTTGGGGATCGTTCCTGCGTTAAAGAACATCGTGATGGTGATGAGGGCGTTTATTACTTTTCTTCCTTTTAATGCGGGGAAGATAAGCGGGTACGCGCACAGCGTGCTCATCGTAAGGCTCAGGATCGTGCATACTCCGGTAAGTAGAACCGTCCATACGAACGACTTGATGTACTTGGGATCCTTGAGGACTGTTACGTAGGAATCGATGTTGAGTCCCTTGGGTATCAGGTAAACTTCATGCCTTAACAGATAGTCCGTACCGGAAAGCGATCTTGCGAGGAGGTTGACCATCGGCAAAAGACAGATAAGAGCGATCAGCACACAGATGAAAACTATGACCCAGTCTCCTATCTTGGTTTTTAAGGAATGTATCTCTCTGCTTGTTTCTTCCATGACAGCCTCCTACAAAAGTCCGCGCTCGCCCATACGCTTGGAGAACCAGTTGGCAAGCACAAGGAATATAACGTTGATGACGGACTGGAAAAGTCCGACTGCGGTTGTCAGGGAGAACTGAAGCGCCTTGATACCGTATTTGTAAACGAAGGTCGAGATAACCTCCGCATTTTCCATGACAAGGTTGTTCTGGAGAACGAAGGGCCTGTCGAAGTTGGAGCCGAGGACATTACCGAGTGCCAGGATCAGAAGGACCACGATGGTAGGTCTGATACCGGGAAGGGTTATATGCCACATCTTCTGGAACCTGCCCGCACCGTCAACCGATGCTGCTTCGTAAAGCTCAGGTGAGATTCCGGAGATCGCTGCCAGATAGATGATCGAGTTCCATCCGAATGACTGCCAGATTCCGAGTCCTATGTAGGTTGCCACCCATGTGTGTCCTTCATTGAGAAAAGGAATGACATCGTGGCCGAAATACTTGAGCACCATGTTGATCAGTCCGTTATCCGGAGTGAAGAGCTGAAGTGCCAGTCCGTAGATGATGACCCATGAAAGGAAGTGAGGCATGTACGCGATGGTCTGCACGGTCTTTTTGAAGAACTTGAAACGAAGCTCGTTCAAAAGGAGTGCAAAGATGATGGGAACAGGGAAACCTAAGATAATGTCCAGAAGGTTGAGTACAAGTGTGTTCCTGAGCGCGAAAAGGAAGTCCCTGTTTTTGAACGCCTTTATGAAATACTCAAAGCCGTGGTTATCTGCCCAGGGCATCTGAAAGATGTTCTGAACGATGCTGTACTTCTTGAACGCGATCGATACATACGCAGTGGGAATGTATTTGAAGATGATGAAATAAACGATCGGAACAAAAAGAAGCAGATAGAGCTGCCAGTATCTCTTGAAATAGACGAGGTTGGAATTCCTCTTCTGATTTCCGCCGATTTCTGCGGGGATGGGAGTATCGATCTCAGCAGTCTTTATTTCTGACTTCTCGATATCCTTCGTTTTGAGATCCGGCTTTTTGCTTTCGGATTTGTGGCTCACGATAACCTCCTGAAGCATGAAATGCATGGTTTAGAATCTTGAAACAGCAGTACTGAAGCGGGCTGGGTTCTCAATTTTTGCTATTTGCCATACTTGTATACTACTATTTCTTTTAGCAAATAATAGCAGAAAGCCTTGTACAAGTAAACTTTTTATTGTGCAATTTATATATAAAAATGAAGGGGATATTTTGTGAAATATGTTAGAATTCTAATATGTCAATATATTAAGCTAAGAAAAAGAGGAACCCGGGTGGGTTCCTCTTCTGTAAGTTAATATATTCCGTGTTTTATGACCTCATCCTTCTTTTACATTGGGGAGGGGAAAAGGAATTACATTATCAGGTTCATTAAGCATTGCATACCACAGTGTAAGTTTTTGCTGCATATTCATCCAGCTTTCAACGGATGTACCTGTCGCCTTGCTGATCCTCAACGCCATTTCCGGACTGAGTGCCGCTTTTTCATTTACAAATTCGGACAGTGCCTTCCTACTGACTCCAAGCAAACGTGCCGCTTCTGTAACTGAAAGACTTCTGGGCTTCATCACATCCTCAAGAAATACACTTCCCGGATGAGTCGGTTTTCTTTTCATAAGACCTGTCCTCCTTTCTAAAGTAGCATTCGATTAAACCTTTATGAGCATATGATTTAATCATAGTAATTGTAACCCGTAACGTTACGCGTGTCAACAGTTGCAAAGTGATAAGTAATGCCGGATAAACGGCAATGATGCAGGAGAATTTGGTGATCACCGCGGAGCCTGCACAGCGGTGCTACACATAGATAAGATACGGGCGGAAATATATCGAAAAGATTCTTTTCCTTTGAATTCCCGTGAATGAACAATAGCATTTCAAGAAGAAAAATGCCACAGAAAGAGAAGCCCGGGGGCTCCTCTTCCGCTGCATTAATGTTTGGATTATTTTGGTTGCTCCGACAGATAGCTCATAAGCATCTTTTGGACCGGAGTCAGAATACCGGACTTTTCGGCTATTGTGAAAATATCGGTGACTACCTCATCGAAGATTCCTAGTCTGATCATGTCGTCTTTGTATTGTGAGACCATCTTGCATCTCGTCTCATAATATGCACCGACATTCCTGGATACTCCTGCATCCGAAGGATAAGTGTCGATAAGAATATCATCTATATATCCGATCTTATACTTCTCGGAAAATCTTATCGCGAATTCCCAATCCTCAAGGCATCTGAGTGAAAGATCGAAGCCTCCTGCTTCATCAAAGCATTTCTTTCTGATGAACATTACGGGCGTGCCTATCGTGTTTCTTCTGAGAAGCCAGGGAAAAACATCCCCCTCCAGGTCACCTGATACCGATTCATTCGGAAATGCATATGAACCATCACGAGCATTCACTCTCATTTTTCCGTAAACAAGACCGATATCCGGATTGTCATCCATATACTTTATCTGTTTTTCAAGTTTGTCAGGAAGCCACAGATCATCGCTGTCGTGAAAAGCAATGTACTCAGTTTCAGCAAGGCGAGCACCTTCGTTTCTTGCACCGCCGGCACCCATGTTTTCTGATAATCTGTGATAGACTATCCTTTCATCGCCGATATTCCCAATAACCTCTTCCGTATTATCCTTGGAACAGTCATCAACCACGATCAGCGTGAAATCTTCATACGTCTGACCAAGTACGCTCCTGATGGAATTTTCAATTATGTCCGCCCTGTTATAGGTCGGAATGATAACTGTTACTTTACTCATATGAAAATTATATCATTTATTAAATATCATACCAAGCGATCTATAAGAGCTTCCTGAAGAACTCTTGATACATTGATATGTTCTTCATTGGCTTTTTATTCTGCCAGTTGATTCGATTCCTATCCCGGAAGGCCTCGAAAGAATAATACAATCAAATACAGAGTGATGCCACAAAAAGCATAAAATGCTATAATCATATATAACTTAAAGAATCACAAACATAGTTACAAATCTAAGACCTTTAATCCTTCAGGATCACATTTATTTTTTCCATATTTCATGATTAATTCATACGAGGTGTTGCTCAATGAACCAAAAGTCTATTGCGTTTCTACAAGAACTACTGGTTTTTCATGAAAAAAAGGATAATAATCCTTCAACAATAAATAAAATACGCGATTCTTACTATGATCTTTCTGCTCCGGAGCGAAAAGAAATCATCGCTACATTATGTAATCTAGGCAACCAATATACTCTGCTTTCGTCTCTGTCTTTATTACTATGTAACAAAGAAGATGATTGTTATTTACTGGGATTACTGATGAAAAATGTCATCATATCTGACCTTGAGCCCAATGAATTACTTAAATACTTTATCCAGTGTAGATATTTGGTGTTTCAATTTTTTCCGGAATTACGCAATGATCTTATCAGCATTTACAAGAAAATGTATGATGAAAGCATACCTTATTTTTCCGGATCATGGAATTACATTGAATACAAAAGCAGGCATAAGAACAAAATATTGATCCTCACTAACCAGTTGCTCAGCGAACGTCACGCGCCCACTCAATTAATCATCAATCAATGGTTTTATTTAACACAACTCGGATACAACGTCGAAATTATGGTTGTTAGCGAAAATCACATAGAAAAACCAAAACTATGGAACGCTTTCTCCATCAGGATGATGAACCCAATTGAACAAAAATGTCGCTTTTCTAAAACATATTACGAAAAAGAAATAGATGGATATAATCTATTTTTGGAATCATCAAATTATAAAAATACATTAATCGAAGCTGTGGCACTGATTCGTGAATACAATCCCGAATTTATTCTTTCCATGGGCGATATGTCAATAGTTGCAGATATCGTCGCAAAATTCACTACCGTAGTTGTTTCGAATTTTTCTAAAGATTTTCCAATCACAATGTCCAAATTTGTGATTTTCAATAATACATCCAATGAAAACATAAAAAATACAGAAAAATGCATTTTTCAATATCAATATGCACCTATACTCATCCCTAAGGAAATAGGTAATTCAGACTTAATTGAAAGATTAAGCCAAGAAAATAGATTCAAAATACTCATTGTTGGAAATCGACTGGATTCCGAAATAGAAATAGGATTCGAAAACCAACTTAACAAGCTAATTGATGAATGTCCAAATATTCTATATATTATAGTCGGTGAATGTGAACAATTTGAAAATCGAATTATACAGTCTTCATATTCAGAGCAATACATCTTCGTAGGTTTCACAAATAACCTGCCCGGAATTACACGAGAATGTGATATATACCTAAATCCGCCGCGTTCCGGCGGAGGATTTAGTTCCAGGATTGCACTCAGTTATGGTTTGCCTGTTATTACTTTAGGAGAATGTGACGTCTCCTCTTGGGCAGGACCGGATTTTATATGCAACGATATTCAATCACTATTCGATGAAATCAAGAAATGTTATGATAGCATAAACTATAAATCCAGCAAATCACAATTGGCCATTGAAAGATGGAACCACATTTCTTCCACCGAGAATGAAGGAATAAAAAACACTAAAGAGTTCGTAAATCATTTAACCTATTACATAAAAATATATGAAGATTCTATACTACTATTGGAATGAAAACTGTAAAGATGACTGTGTTGAAGCATTCTCCAAACTAAACCATCAAGTATACGTTTGGAGCCATGAATTTGAAAGTTATACCAAAGATGCTAAGTTTCTGACAGATGCAAGCAGAAAAATCACTGAAGGGTTTGACTGCATCTTTTCGTTTAATTATTTCCCTCTTTTGTCAGATGCTGCTCAGAATGCGCATATTCCATATATCCTGGGTATACGATTCGCCTCACTATACATTGGAAGCCAAGAACCTTAATAATCCCTGTAACCATGTATTCATATTTGATTTTGCTCTTTGCGACAGATACTCTGCACAGGGAATCACGACGGTAGATTATATGCCCCTTCCTGTCAACATATCCAGGCTTGCTAAACAGCTGACAGACATCAGAAGAACATCCCCTTTTCCTTACAAGCATGATATCACTTTTATAGGTTCACTTTACAAAGATGAATATAACTTCTTCGAACAGATAAAATATCTGCCCGATCAACTAAAAGGATTTATAGATGGGATCATAGAAGCACAAGCACGTGTCTATGGACTGGACTTTGCCTCCTGCCTCTTTGATGCAGAAAAATGCAGAGAAATGGCTCAATATGTAAAGATTGGTCTGGGAGAAGACTACAATGATGCCAGAGACTAGATTTTCCGAAATATGATAAGAAAACAGGTCACCGTAAATGAAAGAGAAACTCTTCTGAAAGCTCTCGGTGAAAGATTCCATCTTGATCTTTATTCAAGTTCCAAACCGAATGGAATAAAAGCCGATTACTTCGGAACAGCTGACTATATAAATGAAATGCCCGGAATATTTGCCACTAGCAAGATCAATATCAACATTTCACTTCGCAACATACTTACCGGCATTCCGTTACGTGTTGTCGATATACTCGGTGCAGGCGGTTTCTGTCTGAGCAATTACCAGGCTGAGCTTTCAGAGTATTTTGAAAACGGGAGAGAACTCGTATGGTTTGAAAGCCACGATGATATGATGGAAAAAGCGGAATACTTCCTGAATCATGTGGACGAACGCGAAAAGATTGCCGCCACCGGACTTGAAGCCGCAATAAATCTTTTCTCTTATGATGTACTGCTGCCAAAAGTTTTGGAAAGAATCTGACCTTGAAATACAGTGTTGCCTACTACTTAACGAATAATCATAAGGATACTTTTTCAGTTGCAGCATATTATTTCAGCAGTATTCCCAAACTTTTCCCTGCAATAATCTCCAATAAGACTGAATCGAGACATTATTATCATTTTTTCCGGAATGCCATCAGAAATACATTCAAGGAAAAACTTGTAGTATTTTATGTCAGGCATCCCTTTCGGAAACTGTAAATACATATATGACCTGTTCCCCACAATTACGTTATCGACCAATTCTAATGATTTGTTATAGCGTGGCTCAATCCGGTCTCGCATCACAATCGGCTCACCGCCCAATTTCTCGGCGGTATTCACAATCAGTACCTTTCGATTTATGTCATTCTCAGCTTTTGCGATATCCAGAACCTTTCTAGAATTGGGATCATTTTCACCTATGAACTCGTCCGTAAAAATATAAGTTTGACCCTTAGCTTTTTTTTCTCTCGGGAGCTCATCTGGGTTCAGTTCATTTTTGAACAGTTCGTATATAGACTTGTACGCTCCTCTTTTTGCTGCCTCAACGCTCGGATCCGAGCTCACTTTCGCAGATTCGATTTTCGATATGATCTGCCAAAAGATATGGTATTTTTCCCGCCAGCCCAATAACAAACTATCTTGTTTAAGGTTATCAAACAACCCGACAATGGAATCTGCGTCCGAAGAAACCGTCAGATCTTCCCACCACTTTCCGCAAAAAGTTCCTTTAAGGTACGCACCGTGAAGTGATCTGTTTATTACTTCCACGCCTTGATAATTAGATATCTGATCCTCAATCAATCTTTTGTATTCATAGAATTTTATCGAAGTAGGAATAATCTTATCATCAACCGATACCACTTTTTCCTCATCAACATTCCACTTTCCCACCTCATGGCCTACCCCATCTGCATATGTCACTGCATCCGGATAAGCAAGATCGGCCCCAATCAGATGGATTTTTTTAGCTCCCATTCTGTATGCCAGCTCGATGGCCATACTTGTCACCGTACCACCGATCTTCCATATATCACCTACAACTTTTTCTTTTCCTGCTGTCGTAGCTGTTATTGCTGAAAAAATATAATATCTGGGTCCCTTATACATCTCTACAAACGAATGATTTGCAACGCAATCTGAGACTAATGGGATATTTTTCGTGAAATCCTCAATGCCTTCTATATGTGGAATCAACGAATCAAGAGGATCGCAAACCGTACATACATCAGGCAGGATATCATTACAGCTAAACCACTTCAAGGATGCATTTATAGCACAGATGGTTCTCTTGCCGACACTTTCCCTAATGAAATCAACATTGTCATTAAGCGAAGGTCCTGCTCCGACTACCACCCATTCATCTTTGAACGATTCTTTATTCAGATCGGTCAAAAATTTGTGATCCAGCCGGATATTTGAGCTATAATTCTTTCTCCATCTCCCTCCGCAAGCCCTCTCGGTCACCTCATTGGAAATCTGAACCCTAAAATAATCAGCATATTTTCCCTGGTAATTGGCATAATCCCAGTGATAAATAGTTCGAACAGTCTTTTCGCCGGGTATATTCTTTTGATACTGTTCAAGAATATTTTCCGTATCATCTCCCGTAATAATATGTATCTTGTTTTCGGGAATAAAACTTAAAACGCCATATAGTTCGGCGTATTCACTCAGTTCCTTATCCACCTCAAATATGTATATATCCGCCTCACCTTCGGACATTCTCCAAAGCTGATAAGCAAGATATCCCAATCCGCCGCCAAGAATAAAATAATTATCTGCTTTAAGGTCAAATATGCTTTTTGCATACAGAAAGCTCTCCCACATCGGATCAGAAGGGCTGTGCAGATAGCCAAGATTATTATGCTTTATGGTAATGAAACCTGTCAGCGAACTTTCCAAAGTCCACTTACCGTCATCAACTTCAATTCCGGTGAACTTTTTAAGATATTCAGTAACTTTAGGTACCACTTCCGTATCTATAGCAGCTGAAAATGTATGCCAGTCGGAAAAGTTCGCCTGAGCCTTCTGTGCTCCGTCCAATAGTTCGGACGCCTTTTTGATATCTGATTCCCTCAGATCAAACAGTATTTTCTCGATATGAGACGCTGCTTCATTCCACAGATCTCTACGGTTATATGTATGCCTGATACTGGAATAATAAGAAGCTTCTTTGATCAATTCCAATGTCATTGCCTTTTCGTATATATCCACCAGAAAATCTTCAAGCATACCGCACCTCACTTTAAGGTTTCAAACAAAAAACTACGTATAAAGTATATCATATTACAATAAGATAAAGGATATCATCAGACCTGTTCAGATGATATAATCATACACATAGAACATATTCATATTCAAAATTGAAAGAAATAAATGAGAATCCTGTATTATTACTGGAAAGAAAACAGCAAAGATGACTGTGTGGAAGCATTTACCAGGCTCGGACATAAGGTAATCGTCTGGAGTCATGAGTTTGCAAGCTACACAAAGGATTATATTTTCCTCGATGATATCCGCAAAAAGATATCATCTGAAGGAGCCGACTGCATATTCTCTTTCAATTATTTTCCTCTTCTTTCAGATGCCGCACAGGATGCCGGCATACCTTACATCTCATGGGTATACGATTCGCCCCATTATACACTTGAAGCTAAAAATCTAAATAACCCATGCAATCATGTATTTATCTTTGATTTCGCTCTTTGTGACAGATACTGCGCACAGGGAATAACAACCGTTGACTATATGCCCCTCCCAGTCAACACAGCCAGACTGAATAAGCAGCTTTTGCAAATCCGAAGCACTTCACCTACATTTTATAAACACGACATAACATTCCTCGGTTCGTTATATAGGGATGAATATAATTTCTATGATCAGATAAACTTTCTGCCCGATCACCTCAAAGGTTTTATTGACGGAATCATTGAAGCCCAGCAGCATATCTACGGGCTGGATCTTCCTTCAAGCCTTTTTAACGCGCAGAAATGTGAGGAAATGGGGAAATATGTAAAGATCGGTCTCGGCGATGATTACAACAACGCAAGAGACGAGATCTTCCGCAATATGATAAGAAAGCAGATCACGGTAAAAGAAAGAGAATCCCTCCTTAAAGCACTCGGAGATAAATTCAACTTAGATCTTTATTCAAAAAGCAAGCCCGAGGGAATTAAGGCTAAACATCTCGGAACTGCAGACTATATAAAGGAAATGCCCGAAGTATTTGCAACGAGTAAGATAAATATCAACATCTCACTACGTAGTATACTTACAGGCATTCCTTTACGTGTAATCGATATTCTTGGCGCAGGCGGGTTTTGCCTGACCAATTATCAAGTCGAGCTTTCAGAGTACTTTGAAAACGGTCGTGAACTGGTATGGTTCGATAGTCCCGATGACCTGATAGATAAAACAGAGTACTACCTTACTCATGATGATGCGCGCGAGCAGATAGCGACAAACGGACACGACGCAGCAGAAAGGCTGTTCTCTTACGATGTATTGCTGCCAAAGATACTTGCTCAGAAATATTGAATTATCTTATCAATATTCCGTAATAAGACCAATAATATGTACTATCCTTCACAATCAACGGAAAGGACAATATTATGAAAATACTTGCTGTAATCCCTGCAAGAGCCGGATCAAAGGGAATTCCCAACAAAAACATCCGCATCATAGGCGGACATCCACTGATCTACTATTCAATCAAGAACGCACTTTCATCCGAATTGATCACAGATATAGTGGTCACGACCGATTCGCAGGAAGTTAAGATTATCGCCGACCAGATGGGTATTGCTGTTCACTGGCGTGATGAAAGGCTTTGTGGAGATGCAGTAACGCTGGATGCGGTTATTGATGACGCGGTGGACAGAGAAATCGATTGGGATTACATCGTAACAATGCAGCCCACATCTCCCACTTTGTCCGTCAGCACCTTAGATAACGCTATCCGTTACGCTATAGACAATGATCTGGATACACTTATCTCCGCAATCAATGCCCCTCATCTGTCCTGGGGCGAAAAAGAAGGAAAGAAAGTTCCCAACTATACGGAAAGACTTAACAGGCAGTATCTCCCGCCTTGCTATATGGAAACCGGAGCTTTCGTGATCTCCAAGGCTTCCGTTGTGACTCCCAATACACGTATAGGAAGTAAAGTCGACGTATTTGAAGTTCCCGAGAACGAAGCCCAGGATGTGGATACTTTCTCGGACCTTCAGGCCGTAGCTTCCATTCTGAACAGGCAGAAAATCGCTATATATGTCAACGGGAACAATACACGCGGAATCGGACATATTTACAGAGCACTTGAATTGGCTGATGAGTTTTTCAGCAAACCCGACATTTATTATGATTCCAACCAGACAGATCCCATCGTTTTCGGTAAAACAACACATAACCTTATACCTGTGAACGGCATTGCCGAATTGTTTGACATATGTAAAAAGGAACAATACAACATATTCATCAATGATATACTGACCACTTCGATTGATTATATGATTGGTCTGCGCACTGTACTTCCCGATGCAAAGATAATCAATTTCGAGGATGACGGTGAGGGACAGATAAAGGCTGATCTTGTCATCAACGCACTCCTCAGCGAAAATGATCTTCCCCAGGTAAAAGCGGGAGAACAGTATTACATCTCCGGAAAAACATTTATGTTCTATGAACCGATTCAGATCAAGGAAAAGGTTGAGAAGGTTTTCATATGTTTCGGCGGCTCGGATCCGCAGGATTATTCCGGACGACTTCTTAAGATGATCACAAAGCCCGAATACAATGATTACCGTTTTGTCATTGCCCTCGGAAGAGCAAAAAAAGACGTAAATGAATTGATGGAATATAATCAATATGAAAATATTGAAGTTCTCTATGACGTGCCGAATATGCCGGAGTTGATGACAAGTTGCGATGTTGCCATTACCTCCAGAGGCAGGACGGGTTATGAACTTGCTCTTCTGGGCATACCATCTATCGCAATGGCTCAGAATGAACGTGAAGAAAAACATGGTTTTGTAAGTAATGAGAACGGCTTCACCTACATCGGACTTAATCCGGATGATGAAATAATCGAAAGCAACCTGAAAATGTACCTTTCACTATCTCAGACTGCAAGACAGCACTTCCAAAGCAAACTGCTGGATCACGACCTCCGCGGCGGAAGGAAAAGAGTGATGGGACTGATCAACAATTTATAACCGGGGATATAAAAATGAGAAACTCTAAACCATATCTGATAGCAGAAATAGGCGTAAACTTCTATGACACAGCCCGTGTGGAGGGAATCAGTCCCCTAGAGGCCGCAAAATTGTATATTGATAAGGTCGCAGAATCAGGGATTGACTGCGCCAAGTTCCAGTCATACAAAGCAGGCACAATTGTTTCCAAAAATTCTCCCGCATATTGGGATACCACAAAAGAACCCACCAAGACACAGTATGAGCTATTCCAAAAGCATGATAGTTTCGGCGAGGCGGAATATAGGGAATTAAGTGATTATGCACACTCAAAAGGAATAGATTTCACTTCCACCCCCTTTGATTATGCATCTGCAGATTATCTGGAAGACATGGTCGATTTTTATAAGATCAGTTCATCAGATCTTTCCAATCTTCCGTTCATAAGGCATATCGGTGCCAAGGGAAAACCGGTTATCCTGTCTGTAGGAGCTTCATACTTATCCGAAGTAGATGAAGCAGTCAGAGCACTCAAAGAAAGCGGATGCAGTGATATCACCATACTGCACTGTGTTCTCTCATACCCTACAGCTCCCAAGGATGCCAATCTAAGGATCATTGAAACCCTTAAGAAAGATTTTCCGGATGTGGAAGTCGGTTTCAGCGATCATGTAGCTCCCGATGAAACCATGATGACACTGGCTACCGCATATATGCTCGGTGCCAGTGTTATAGAAAAGCATTTCACTTTAGATAAAACCCTTCCGGGAAATGATCACTATCATGCAGGTGATCCAGAGGATTTCGTAAAAGCCATTAAAAATTTCCGCCTGATAGATACCGTTCTTGGAAGCGGGGAGAAAACCGTTCTGGAGTGTGAACTGATTCCCAGAAGAGAAGCCAGACGTTCGCTTGTATTAACAAGAGATTTGAAAGCAGGCGAAATCATACAAAAAGATGATATCATGCCCAAACGCCCGGGAACCGGTATTTCACCCATTTATACAGATATTGTTATCGGACGTAAAGTAACCAAAGACCTGGAGGAAGATACAATCCTCACTTGGGACATGGTGTGAAACCAATAAGCTTGAAAACCTCATTGCAGATATAGTCGGAAGCAGTCATTCCGTTTGTTTTCACATAATCAAATATCTCTCGGAATACCTTCTCACGCTTCGCCTTCATTTCGTCATTTCCGTCTATGACTACATTCTGTATAAACTTTTCAATCTCAATGTAGTTATCTCCGGGCGTCTTATAATATGCCTCAACAACCTTCTTTCCAAGCTCCAGGAAACACTGCTCGGATCTGGTGAGATACAGCAGCGGTTTACCCGTGTAAAGGTATTCTCCCAAAAATGAACCGCTATCCATGATCATGGCATCGGACGTTTTGAACGCATGAAGATAATTCGCTTCCTGGACTACCTTGGCATTGGGTAAATTATCCCACTTTGCAATATATTCATCGAATTCTTCATACGACTTGAAAAAATTACTCTGTACGGATGATGCCCTGAGATTGGGATGTGGTTTAAAAATAAATGAAACTCTGTCTTTATACTTTTCCGCAAGATAAAGCCAAAACCAAGCATTTTTCTTAAAAGTCGAAAGCAAGAGAATTCCCTCGTCATAAACAGTATAATGAGGGGCAATGATTATCTTTTTAACTTCAGAAGGATTTTTCCCTTCGGGTATCTTCCATATTTTCCGGATCTCTTCTTCACTCACATCATCCGCATTGTAAAAGTAATCCATCTTGGCATATCCTGAATACCTTACGTTTTTTCCTCCCAAGAACTGATATTTCTTATATCCTTCGAGATTATATGTCGACTCGCAATATACCCTCCAGATTGAGTTAAAAATCTCTTTATTGTAAATGGCCTGAATCCCAAAGGAACCGTCATTATTGTCCATCATATACATGCCATACTGGATATATCCGACCAGACATCTGAGTGGGAGCTTGCAATACCACTGTATACCCGGAAGGCTCATAAACCAGGAAGATAACTGGTAAAGGACATCGGGATATCCTCCCAGCTTCTCCCAGTCATACAGGACCAATGTATTAAGATCTATACCTTCGGTTACATTGTAGCCGTTATCCTTAAACCACCCGAGAGTCTTTTTATAGGAATCCAGAATACTTTCTTTATCCCTGTCTGACAGCGGAGAAACAATGATCCTTGTATTTACATTCGGTGTATTGTCAAATTTCCTATACACCTCCTCTGCGGGCCACTGGGCAGCGGAATAACTCTGAAATGCAATGTTGATGGTCTCACCGTTTTGAGCTTTTTGGGATATGTATTTTTCGGCAGATGCTATAGCAAGATCGTATAGCTGGGCATACAGCTCCTCCGCACCGTCCAGGGAATCCCTCAGAAGATACAACCCCAAAAGATGCTCCCACGTATACTTATCAGGGATTATCTCCTTAGAAAACTCACCGTTATCAATTCCATCGAGTAATTCATTTACCTTTTTTGAAAAGTAATCGGTCAACTCTTTATTCATCTTTCACACTCCATAGATATAAAGCACCATCTGTAACATAATAATATCATACATAGAAAGGAAACAGTGATGATTGATAAAGATTTTTGCATGAGTTCATACCTGTAAAATGCCGTTCATAGATCACTATGAGATATTGAAAAGGCTGAACCTATTGACTTAAAACGTGTCAGAAACGGCGAACATATGCCCTTGAAAAATTCATGGAAATAAATGATCTTTATACCTTCCTCAGCAAACTTGTCACAAAATCCTTTAGCATTTTTTAAAAGAGTCATATTCCCGATATGAAAAAGATCTAATACACCAGCAGTATAACCAATGATCATACTATGCTCCCTTCATAAAAATGTATAATAGACAAACCATATGATTTCTATCGAAATACCGTTCAGAAAAGAGAAATATCGTGATACACTTAACTATATTGAATATCACTCATAAGTAGCGGGATACAAAATATGAAAATCTTATATATGGACTGGAAAAGTTTCTGCACCGAAGATTTAATACCGGCATTCGAAAATAACGGATGCAAGGTTATTCGCGTCCCATTTACCAAAGAGCTCGGACAAAAAGGTGATGAATATGCCGAAATGCTACGCACCCTGATCAAAACCGAGCAGCCCGATTTTGTATTTTCATTTAATTTTTTTCCATTAGTATCAAATGCTTGCAATTCCGAAAAATGTCTCTATGTTTCCTGGGTTTATGACAGTCCCCAGCTCTCACTTTGCAGTGACGCCGCATATAATAATTGCAATCTGATTTTTCTATTTGACGAAGAACAATTTCTGTATTTTTCCGGCAAAAATAATCATAACGTAAGATTCCTTCCGATGGCAGCCAACCCCAATCGCATCAGTCAGATACCTTACACGGAAGAGATTGTGAATAGGTATTCATCTGAAATATCGTTTGTAGGATCACTATATTCCGAAAAAAAACACAGAATGTATGAAAGGCTTGATAATGCCGATCCATACATAAAAGGCTACCTTGAAGGAATTATAAAAGCACAGAAACTTGTCTACGGAGATAATTTCATTGAAAAAACGCTGACCAAAGAAATCATCAACGAAATGGCAAAATTATACCCCATGGACACTAAACATGGAGGAAGTGAATCCCCTGCCTGGCTATATTCTGAATTTATACTGAGTAGACAAGTTACGGCAGAAGAACGTGCAGAAATATTAAGTTCATTGTCCGAAACACATAAGGTCAAACTATATACATATGATGATACTTGGGCAGCCGGTAAAGTGATCAACTGCGGTCCTGTCGATTATTACAACGATGCCCCCTATGTATTTCGTTTTTCCGACATTAATCTGAACATCACTCTCCGAAGTATTAAGAGCGGAATTCCATTACGTGCTTTTGACATTATGGCGGCAGGCGGTTTTCTCATCACTTCGTTTACTTCGGATTTTTTGAAATACTTTGTCCCGGATGAAGATTTCGTCTTTTATGAAAGCATCAACGATCTGTTAGAGAAATGTGACTATTACCTAACTCACACAGAGGAACGAATAAAGATAGCTGAAAACGGATACAAAAAAATGTGTGACAAGCACACATTTGATCACAGAGTTCAGCATATTCTCAGCTTCTTATAAAATTATCCGTTCGAAGCATTTCAAAAGAGGAGACCTTTCGGTCTCCTCTTTCTGCGCGTGAACTGTTTAACTTGGATAATGTTCTGCAGTACCGGTTATTAGCCGAGAAGGCTGAGAACACCCTGGTTGGACTGGTTAGCCTGAGCCAGCATTGCCTGAC
>JAEEGL015636441.1_pt1 | contig 29416 bp, 27 predicted proteins | sample 9134231 | NCBI WGS metagenome assembly JAEEGL01 (sample SAMN16246548, study PRJNA631951) | gut metagenome | biome: gut microbiome; feature: rumen; material: fiber-attached | host: Bos | place: Iran: Karaj | collected 2018-10
GTCATCATGATATTGCACATGCGGGAACACTCTTCCGTGATGTCTGACCCGCTATCGTAAGATATCTTTGTATGATTGAAGAACAGATCCCAGGAATCGGAGAACTGCTCTTCTGATGACCTCTGGGCATTCCCCAGGGTCTGATAGAACCTGCTTGATTTAACACCATCCAGGATGGGTCTAAATGCACCGGAATCCGGTTCATATGTGTGAGGCAGGAACATCGTGGACGAATCTCTGTTCCATACTTTCTGGGGACGAACATAGATGTTCCTTTTATCAGAATAAACGTCAATAAAAAGCTGCGTCGTATCTAAGATCTTGTTTATTGCATGGATTGAATGCTTGCCCCTGATAATCGGAAAGAATGCGACTGTATCGAGTATAAAAAGAAACGGGCATGTGACCTTGAAAAAATTTCCCATCATAAGATCAGTAGCCCAGGCTGTCTGAAGTTCAGACAGACAGTCGAAAACGTAGAACGCATCAAAACCTTCCTTTTCTATAACGTTATGAATGTCCACCGTAAACGTCTCGAATCTGTGGGACAAAGGAATCTTTACAGTTCTGACTTCAGGACGGTCTTCTATAAGAGGCTCATGACTTGCGAATCTGAAATAAATGATATTTCTCTTATCCTTAACCGCCTGCTCGACGTAAGGCTCCATGAAGAGCTTGAACTGTGACAGATCCGATACGCGCCACACAACATTGTCGCCGAGGCGTATGTTATCTATTGCCTCATCCATTTCAGGGATACCTGACTTAACTCTGTCAAATGCCGCCATGATCCTTCCTCCTTTACTAGTCGATAAGGTCGTTCTGAAACCTTGATAAATGTTCATAGGGAAGGATCAGCCTTCCTTTGAACAAACCGCATCCGTCGTTGACCAGCTGGTTACTTACAGCGCCAAACATATTCACATCTATCTTCGTAAGATCCAGCGTTTGAAGTTTCATCTCGCGCTCATAAGCCTCATCAAAGAACTTATTCATTCCAACCGGTATCTCGTCGTGCCTTGCGTGTTCTTTCTTCTGGCGCTCCTCATAGCTCAAATGATTTGCAAGACCGATCTCCGCGTAATCGTCCATCTGCTTTGTTCTGAGCTGAACTTCAAGATCGCAGCGTGAGAGATTATCATAAAATGAGATGTGGAGAGACTGATACCCTGTCGGGCTCGGATTCAAAATGTAATCACGGTAGAACGGACATACCGACGGCTCCATCATCTCGGAAAATCTCCAACCGTCTTTGCCGCTTGGTTCTGGACTGAATCCGGTCTCCTCCAAAAAACCCGGCAGATCGTTTGCTATCTCATAGAGGTACTTAACTTCTTTAGCTTGAGCGTCCTCGCCGGGCTTTATGTGACATCTCGGAATGGATAATACTATTCTGTATGCGATCAGGTCGCGCACCCGGCCTATCCTGCTTTTGATCTCGGATTCGGAAGGAAAGCTTTTCGTTTCCTGATAATACTCGTAGATATAATCCACGATGTTGCCGTTGATCTTCTCTTCAAGTCTTATAAGGGACTTTATCCTCCCCTTGAAAGTAAAAGCCAGGAAGGGATATTTCTTCGCCATGTATTTATAGAACTCCCGGATACGCTGAGACTGAGAAGTCAGAAAGTCATTATGCTGCAGCAGTTCCATCTGCTGCAGGAGTATATTACTGTGAACAAGATCCACGCCGTTCTGTTCCCTGACAGCGGAGTCCTTCAGGTCCCCATAAAAACCATGCAGTATCTTAAGGACAGTATTACCATCATAAAGATAATCGTTAAGAGAAATCATAACCGCCGTACCTTCCGCCTGTTTCCAAACAAAAAAGGCACTTGAAGAAATCTTCAAGCGCCTTTGCTTTCCAATATTTTATTATGAATGGCGTTTTATTTCAATGCCGGGCGGCTAACTTTTATCTCTGAGGCTAAGTATGTTTATTGAAGGTTAACCACCCGCTTATATGGGTCATCTCGTTTATGAAGCGTTCGTAAAAAAGCCGCCTAAGCAACAGTTAACAGGTGATGTGTGTTTTTTCATCAGCCAACATACCAGTAGCACCAAAAGTACAATGTGGTAACTGCGTATAGAATAACTATTCTGAGACATCCAATCTGACTTAAAGTAAATGAATGGGAAATATTCTTCTCTTCTGCAGGGTCCTTCTTAAAGAAAATATAGCCCAATGTAATCAATGCGGCAGTCAGTAGTGAGCATATCAGAGGAAAACACCATGATCCGATATTATTATAAACGCCTGTCATTGTAGGCCCGTTGTAGTTGTAGCAGGTTATCATGGGCAGGGTAAAGCCTGTCATGTACATAGACCATGATTTGTTACCTTCAGAAACCAGGATCAACAGTATTTGAGTTGCAAATTCAATTAAAAGAATGCCTTTGTTGTTCTTATACATTGGTACAAGAAAAGCTAATGATAGAACAAGTGGAATCAACCATTGGAAATGACATTCGACGAAAATTGCTAATGATGCGTAAGTTACAAATATAAGTGTCATTACGGTTCTTAACTTGTCTTTCATCGTATCAAAGTGCTCATTATGAAGATATGAATATATCAAAATCAGAGCGAAACAGATTGGGAAGAATGCATTGTTCTTATTAAAAGAAGTATTGAACAACATACCAACAAAATCGTATTCATGGTAAATCATGTCCATAATAGCGTTGTATCCGGCACCGTGTCTGAAAAGCAACATGCTTAGTACGGTGGGAATCATTGCAGCCAGACTGTAAGCGATGATAGTAATAGGTTTCTTTTTTACGAGCAGTAAGAGAACTATGAAGATCATAAATGGCAGTGTTTTCATAGCTATTGCAATTGACATGAGCGCAGTGAAAGCTTTCATGTTGTTGCGCATATACATCAGTATACCCGCGATTACAAATATGATGTAAAGCATATCAATCTGTCCGAACATTATCGTGACAGACAGCAGGAAAGGTGAGAACACGAAGAATCTCTTAACTGCCTGTCCGTATTCTTTATCAACCTGACATTCGTTGCATATTTTGGTTATGATTCTTCCTGAAATAATAATCAAAAAGAATATTACAGAATACAGCAGGATAAATGATAATGCATAGTAGCCGTTAAACTGTGCATTTGAATCAAGGAAGAAAGAGAATGGAAAGAGAATTACTGCTACAGGGAACATTAAAAAGAAATCATAATTCAGCCCTAGTAAGAGTGTGCTCTCTCCCTTAAGCAGAGAAGAATAATAAGATTGGTCGTAGTATGAGAATAAAGATCCGGATTTGATAGCTTCGATTATTTTAAGGGATGCTTTAACTATCATTAGTGAGTCATAAATCTGTGCAAGAAGAGTGATCAATACTATAGATATGACTGCAAGTAATATCCATTCTGATAGCTTTATAAGCGACGGTGATTCCTTTTTGAGAGAATAGAAATACAGGACGATAGAAGAAGAGAACAAAAGATATATTAATGAGAATAAATCCTTGGATGATGCACCGTCATATCTTCCTGATATAGCTACTGAAAACTCATTAGAAGGTGAAACTTGCAGCTGGGGTAATGATACACCTTCGGGTGCATCAACATGGTTTACAATAAAACGTATTGTATATTCAGCATCCCGCTCGACCGGTATATAGCCGGAACCGGCTTTAACATCATAAATAGATGTCATGTTTTTTTTGATGATCGTATTTCCGTTAGGATCAATAAGCTCAAGTGTAGCGCTGAATGGAATAACAATCTTTCTTGCATCTTCAACGTTAGTAAATAATACTTCTATAGTATTTATGTAATCGTAGGGTATGGAAATAGAGTATTCGAACGACTGCCCCTCTTCTATGTCAATAGCGGTAGTACACTCCGGTTCGTACGTAGTATTACGGTTCCAAATAGTAATGTGAGGGGCAATGAATACAAGGCCCAAATACACCAGTATCAATAGAACTATCGATGTTATCAGTATCGAATTCTTCTTCACGAAGCTATTCATATATTAATTCTCCATATATCCTGTTCAAATTAAGGTGAGTTTATGCATTTCGAAGCATTATAAATTAGAAGAGCTGACCGTATCAAGTTATGTGACACTGTATACAACAAAGTTAGCGGCGAATAACTTTCCCATACTGTTATAATACGATTATTGATACAAGAGGGGAGTGGGGACAGAAATGGCTTTTCTCATCGCGGCTGTCGTCTATATCGCACTTACTGTATTCATCTTCTTTAACTATCCCCGCAAGTGGCGTGAGAACCACATTCGCAGGTATTTGATATAATTATCATCAGTATGGCATAAGGGAGGGGAATAGATATGCCGCCATCAAGGAGAAGTTCAAGTTCGAGCTCGCACAGAAGCTCAAGTTCACACAGGAGTTCAAGCCGTTCGAGTCACAGCAGTCACTCGTCAAGCAGGAGAAGTTACAGTTCACACAGCAGCAGTCACTCCGGCGGTTCGCGCACGTTCGGTAATTACGGAAAGACCGGAACGAGAACGATAACTCCGCCCAAAAAGGCGAGAACTAATCAGCCCCGGGGCTATATGGGTTCACTTGCAACTCCTCTGATCCGTTCTTCAAGACATGATTATCAGTACTATCCTTCAAGGTGGTACGATGAATCGACGGGGACCCAGTATGAAGCCGGTTACTACGACGAGAACGGACAATACTACAAAAATGTCGCCATCAAGAACGGTGATAGTTACGAGACACAATTACAATGTGATTATTGCGGAACCCAGATAAAGCTTAAGTGGCAGGAAGGTGCCATTCCTTCATGCCCTAACTGCGGCGCTCTTCTTAACGAAGTTGCCAACAATTCCGTTATCGAAGATAAGCTTCAGGATCAGATCTTGTCATCATCTTCAGGCGACTTCGGCCGAAGGCTCAAAAGAATAGCCGTGACGATGTTCATATGCATGTTTGCTCTTCCTATGTTGATGTTTGCGTGCATGAGGAAGCTTGTGACGGAAAACAAAAGAGCGGAAAGTTCTTATGTGCAGGAAGAGAATTCTGACGACAGCATCTATATCGATGTTCTTGACAGATACTGCTACTGGGATGATGAATACGAGTGCTACTACGATGAGCCGACTGACTGCTACTTCGTCTATGCTGATGAGGTCGATCCTCCGGAGTGGCAGTACTGGTACGAAGGTATCTCATCCGACTACGGTGACTACGGCTGGATGTCGTACCACTACGACGAGGGGCTCTGGTACATAGAGACAAGCAACGGCAACTGGGAAGTGCTCCCCGATTCTTATGACACGTCAGAACTTTGGCATGTGCCCGAGATGGGAACAGGCAAGTATCTGGAGCAGGAATCGATCTATGTTGAAGCAACAGGCAGGACATGTGAATGGATACCTGAAGAGGAAGCGTACTACGATCCCGACACCGAGTGTTACTTCTTCTATAACGACTATGTAGAGCCGCCCGTCTGGCAGTATTGGTATGACGGTATCTCTTCCGAATATCCGGGATACGGCAACATGGAATACGACACCGGTGAAGAGTGCTGGTACATAGAGACAAGCAACGGTAACTGGGAAGTGCTTCCCGATAAGTACGACACGGCCGGTCTTTGGTATATGGAATAAAACTCTTTACGAGTCCTCCACAAACCTGAAGAACCTGTCCACGGTTTTATCTTCGCTTCGTGAGTAAAGGAAGCAGCCCGCGGTATACCAGGAGTGCGTGTTTCTTTTGTCTTCGACCTCGTAGATCTCGCATGTGTTGCCTGCGGCTGCTGCTTTTCGCGCGAAGTCTTCGGCGCACTCGAATTCGAGGAGACCGTCGTGCCTGCTTTGGATCAGGAGCATCGGGATACTGCTGCTCTCCATGAGACTTACGGGCTCCGCCTGCCCGCGGTCGTACCCCTTCTCGAAAAGCATCCCCAGAAGCATCTTTATCGTCATGCCCTGCGTCTTACGGAAGCTGTACGGGCCGCCGACACCTATGTATCCGGTGACGCCCGAGATGTCGACGTTATACTCCTGCTGCACCTTTTTGCTGTAGCACAAGATCGATGACAGATGCGCGCCCGCAGAAGGACCTGAAAGAATTATCTTTGAAGTGTCTATGTCCTTGTCCTTAAGATACTTCACGGCGGCATTAAAAGCTGCACATGTGTCTTCAATCTGCACGGGATATTTGTTCTTGGGAGAGAGCCTGTACCCGAGCGAGACAAAGCGGTAACCTTCACGCGCGATGTTCTGTCCGACGAAGTCGAAGAACTTCGGGTTTCCGGCATTCCATCCGCCGCCGTGTACCCACACGATGATCTTGTCGCTTACGGGTGTCTTGGGCTCATAGTAAAGAAAGTACTGGTCCTTATCGCTCCCGTAGTCCACGCGCTCCGGCTCGATCTCCTTCTTCGTCTTAAAGAGCATCCTGTAATACATAGGGTAGTAGCTTAAGTTCTCTCTGATGTAATCGATCATTTCATTGCCCTTCCGGTATGTTGTCATGATATTTATTATACGGTTATTAGCAGACAAAAATAAATCCCGGGAGAACCCGGGATCAAATTGACTATATGAAACCCGTATGATAACTTCTATCAGATAACAGGGGGATGTTACATGACAATAGCTATTCAGGTTTGTCTGCTTTTTATAAGTTTTGTTTTGCTGATCAAGGGTGCTGATATATTTGTCGACGGCAGTGCATCTTTGGCCAAGAGCTTAAATGTGCCGAGTCTGATAATCGGACTTACGATAGTCGCATTCGGAACAAGCGCACCTGAACTTGCTGTCAGTACAACAGCAGCGATCCAGGGATCAAACGAGATTGCCGTCAGTAACGTCATCGGTTCGAACATCTTTAATCTTCTGGTTGTCCTGGGATCGTGCGCGCTTTTTAATTCAATCCCTGTCGAGAGTAAAGTTCTTAAAAGAGATATTCCTTTCTCTATTCTTATAACCGCATTCTTATTAGCAGCTTCATACAAGTCAGATATGACCATTACAAGAGTGATCGGAATCATATTACTTGTCCTGTTTGTCTCTTATCTTGGTGTGCTCATATATTCGTCACGTCATTCCGATGAACAGACTGAGGAGGGCAATTCTGATAATCCTCTTTGGAAGAGTATTCTCTTTATAGTCATTGGCGCGGCGATGATAATCGTAGGAGGAAGGTTTGCCGTCTCAAGTGCGAAGGCGATTGCCTTAGCTGCCGGCATGAGTGAGACTTTGGTCGGACTTACCATTATCGCAACCGGAACATCACTTCCCGAGTTAATAACATCTATAGTTGCCGCACGTAAAGGTGAGGTCAGTCTTGCCATAGGAAACGCAGTCGGTTCCAACATTTTTAATGTGTTGCTTATTCTGGGTGTGTCTTCCGTGATCCGCTCTATCCAATTAACAAACGAGTCGTTGTTCGACATGATTGCACTTATAGGCATAAGTGTAATGACACTTGTTTTCGCTGTTTCCGGGAAGAAGATCAACAGGGTGGAGGGTGCTGTGATGCTTTTCGCTTATGTTGCTTATGTTGTCTTTGCTGCCACCAGGTAATGGAAACCGCCTTGCATGAATAAGACTTTCGCTACAAAGATGCCGAATCACATAGGAGCCTTCCTTAAGGCTAGCCGCTGTTTTGCTGAATTGGGGGTTAATATTACCCGTGTCAGCTACAACAAAGCTGTTGATTCGCACATGCTGTTCATTGATGCTGAGGGTACTCCCGAGCAGCTTCAGAAAGCCACGGAACAGTTGGCGGCGATCGGTTATCTTCAGTGCGACGAAGAGGACAGACACGTTGTATTGCTTGAGTTTAAGCTTGAAGATGTGCCCGGAAGCGTCACGACTGTTCTTGAATTAATAAGTGACTATAACTTCAATATCTCTTATATAAGTTCGCAGGAAAACGGAACTGAGTATCAACTGTTCAAGATGGGACTCATCGTCAACGATGATAACAAAATAAAAAGATTCATCGACGAAGCAAAGAAGATCTGTGAAGTAAGATTGATCGACTACAACCATGCGGATAAGATCTACGACAACAGTTTCTTCTACAACACTTTTGTTGATGAATTATCTTCGTCCATGGACATCTCATCTGATTTCAAAAACGAACTCATGATCAATACCAATCTCGCGATGCAGACGCTTGATGAGACGGGAATATCTCCCTACAGAACTTTTGACAGCATCAGCAGATTTGCCGAACTTCTTGCGCTGTCCCGTGATGCCGCTTTTGAGCCGAGAATAACAGAGCACCGCATTACGGAAAACACAACTGTCACACTGATCGAGCCACCGTGCGGAAGCAACACGGCTATTATCAAAAGCGGAGAAGAGTATCTGTTCATCGACTCGGGATACGCCTGCTATAAAGATGAGATGCTGGCGCTGATAAGAAAGCTAGTTCCCGGATTTGATTCTATTTTGAAAGACATATTCATCACACACGCCGATGTTGACCACTGCGGCCTGCTTTATCTTTTTGATAAGGTGTACGCCAGCGCGAAGAGTGCGGAGTGCCTCAGGCTTGAGTACGAAGGGAAGGACGGATACAGGGAGACCAATTCTCTTCATAAACCTTATATCCGCATCTGCAAGGCGCTTACTTCATATGAGCCTGTAACGCCTGATAAGGTGATCGTGACCGGCGGCAGCAAAAAGACAAAGGAGCCTCTGGAGAAGACCGGGATTTTTGATTTTGGAGATCTTCATTTCGAGCTGTATGAAGGTAATGGCGGTCACCTTAAAGGCGAGTCCGTCCTTATTGACCGTGTTAACCGCGTCGCCTTCACCGGAGACATCTTCGTTAACCTCAAGGATATGACCTCGACTCAGGCCGAGTACAACAAATATGCTCCCATACTCATGACTTCAGTGGATACTGACAAGGATCTGTGCGCGCAGGAGCGAAAAGCTTTCTTTGACCTTCTTGGCAGCGGTGAGTGGCAGATCTTCGGCGGCCACGGAGGCAAGAAAGACTACACGTCACAGTAAATTAACTTTTAAATCCACACTTAAGTTTATTGGTTAGCTTCTTTTTGGTTGTCAGATTTGTTCTTGTCAATAAACAATTACATGTTGATGTGTTGAATAAGCGACAAAAAAGGCAGGTATTGTCTATTGGTTTGACAGTTCAGAATTGTCAGAATGATAATAGCGATTTTTGAGTATTAGAAAGGATTGAAAATGAAACACAAACACCTGAAGATGATTGCAGCAACAGTATCAGCGAGTATGGTTATCGCATGCTTACCAACAGTAGCAAATGCAGATGAAACTACACAAACAGATGTTACGGAACAAACAGAAATAACGGAACAGACGGTTCCTACAGAGTCATCAGAAGAAACTGTTGTTGAAGAGACCATTGCAGCAGAGCCTTCATGCGAGACGGTTACAGAAGAAACACAGATCAACGAAGATCTGATTGAAGTAGGTACTTATGAAGACCTGGTTGCAACTATTAATGTAAGAGATTACGAGGGTACTATAAAACTTATTGAGAATATCCGTACTGATGATGTAATCAGAATCGATGCAGGACAAATGGTGACGCTTGATCTTAATGGTTATGCTTTGGGCAGAACTTTGTGGGAGACTGCTGAGGACGGACATGTAATCATGGTCGATACAGGTGCTGTTTTCACGATTCAGGATTCCTGTGGCGGAGGCACCATTGACGGCGGTAATGCTTACAAGGGTGGTGGTATATATAACCTTGGTTATCTGTTTATGAATGGAGTAACAATTAAAGGGTGTCAAGCTCATAACGGAACTGATGACGGTAAAGGCGGCGGAATCTATAACAACGGAAACCTTGTAATTAACGGAGGATCCGTCAGCTGTAATAACGGCGATTTCGGTGGCGGTATTTATAATGATGCCAACGGAACTGCAACGATAAGCAATTCGTCGATCACAGATAATAACTCATACCAGTATGGCGGCGGTATAGTCAACTTAGGTTGTTTAAGTCTAGCCGGTAATTGTTCAATTACGGGCAACAGTTCAGCTGTAAACGGCGGCGGAATCCGGAATGAAGGATCATTACATATGAGCGGGTTTAACACCATAACCAATAATTCGAGTGATGGTGTGAAATGTAATGTTTTCCTTAAGGAAGGAACAGTGATCTCGATAGATGATTCTGTCAGCGGAGAAATCGGCGTGTTCCCTGAAAACCCGTTACAGACAATCACAAGCGGTTGGATCGCTTCTGACGATGTAAGCGCCATAAAGCTTGATAACGAATATGTACCTATGTTTGTTGATGGGGAAGTTTCCGGACGTACTTATTATTTGTCACGATTCTGGGACGGAACCAGAGTTGTGACAAGGCAGATGCCTTGTCCCGATGATATACAGCCGGTGACAACAACATTAACGAGCGGCTGGTACATAGCGTCGCAGTATCAGGAAATCAATGAGCGAATTAAAGTGGAAAGCGGATGTGAGGTCAATCTGGTGCTTGCTGACGGATGCAGACTTATGTGTGGACAGGGAATCGAAGTTCCTGAAGGTTCAACTTTAAACATATATGGCCAGGAGAATGATACAGGTGCCATATTTGCTTCCGGTTGTGAAGGTGCAGCTGCTATCGGTGGATCGAAGACGGCGGCAAATGGTGTTATAAACATCTATGGCGGAACTGTTAATGCGATTTCCAAGTTTGAATGTACAAGTGCTATAGGTGGAGGGGATAATACCTCCGTTGGAGAAAGAATATCCGTTTATGGCGGCGAAGTATATGCTGAGTGTAAACAATATTTAGGAGCGGGAATCGGTGGTGGTTATAAATGCTGTGGTCCCGATATATACATATATGGCGGCCATGTTGAAGCAACCTCAAAAGGCTTTGCAGCCGGAATCGGCGGTGGATATGAAAGCGGTTGTCCTTCCGCTATTGTTATTAACGGCGGTGAGGTAATTGCTCATGCCACTTATGAAGGTGCTGCAGGTATCGGCGAAGGTTATGATGCGTCTGATGATGCATCTGCATCAAGTGTAATTACTATAAACGGAGGAACAGTTGAAGCTGTCGGTGCCCGTGGAGGAGCGTGTATTGGCGGCGGAAAAGGTTGCAATACCAAAATAACTATCATTATTAACGGCGGTATTGTAAATGCCCGCAGAACAGATGGTTTTGATGATTGCGCGGCAGCGGGTATTGGTGCAGGTTCAGGTACGATATTAGAAAATCTAGGCGGCGGTGACTTTGCAGGTTCTATCACAATAACAGGCGGTGAAGTATATGCTGAAGGTGCGGGGTGTACAAAAGTTTCCCATAAAGCCGGAGCTGCAGGTATAGGTGCCGGTAATAATGGTAATATGACTGGAACTATCAGAATTGAAGGCGGCAACGTAACATGCATCGGTAGAGGCGGCGGTGCGCCTATAGGAGCAGGTTTTGATAACTATTTTAGTAACGGCAATGTGACAGGAACGATAAGTATCACAGGCGGTGTAGTCAGATTGCAGGATGCTTCGTATAACGATATGAGCAATCACCCGCAATTCGTAGGACATGGCGCTGACGGTGACAAAGGCGGCACAGTGATAATCGGAGATAGCATCAAAGTAAGGTATGAAAATCAGACTGATTATTACAGGGGCGGCAGAGAGTCTTTCCTGCGTGGAAGTTCAGATGATGTTGTCATCATAGAAACTGTTTAAAAATCGAGGAATAATACAGAAACAGTTGAAACAACACAGACAACAGAGACAACTTTCCTCCAAATATGAAGAAGGCCGCCTTACGGGGCGGTTTTCTTATTTGTTTCAGATAATATGCTTCAGCGCTTTCTTGCGCTCGTACATCAATTTATCGGCTCTCATGAATACGTGTGTATATGAGGTGTCGATCGACGGATCAAATACCGCCATTCCGCTTGCAACGACAACGCCGTCATTAAGGTTATTCTCATCGATTATGCTGTCGAATTCTTTCGCCAGAGTTTCTCTGTTATCGTAGTCGCTGCCGTGAAGGATAGCGACAAATTCGTCTCCTCCAATGCGGAAAACCGGGCTGTGTTTAAACTGCGTGCAAATAAGCGAGCATGCATTCCTGATAAGAGTGTCGCCTGCCTCGTGTCCCTGTGTGTCGTTCGTGGTCTTAAGGTTATTTATGTCAAACACGATAACACCATATCCTTCGAGTGACTCCGTCTGTCCCTTCCTCTCGAGGTCACGCATGGATTCGATGTAAGCGAGTTTGTTACGAACTCCCGTCAACCCGTCGCGAAAAGCTTTCTTATTTGCATCCTCGATCTGCGATGATCTTGACTGTATAAGGTCTCTGTAAACGAACGAGTGGATCATGCAGGTTGCGAACATACAGCCGATCGCATACATCGGCATGAGAGGAAGCAGATCCTGCAAAGCGATGAAGATTGCCATCGTGAGACTCGAGAAACCGATCGTTCTGTAATGCTCTCTTCTTTCTCCTTCGGAACGGAAAGCGATAACCAGTGCGAAGACTGTCGACAGGAAATACAGGACCATCTGCATGAATAAAGTCACATACCTTGCCGGCATGGCGATATATTCCTGTTTGTCGTTGAAGTAGAATACTATCGGTACGAAGAAGTTTATGATGAGTACGACGAGCTCTGTAAGGAAGATGAGCCAGCCGCCCATAAGAACGACTTTACTGAATCTGCTTTGGTCATCAGTGAAAGCAACGACACTTCTGGTCCAAAGAAGGACAGACAGTACCATCGTGAAGAATACGGCGAGAGTTCCGATATAAGCGAGCGTTATCCACTTCTGATCGTATAGAAAACCCCAGAGTATATCTGACAGGTAGTAGAATATCAGTGCGATAAGAAACCTGCGGTATCTGATACGCGATAGAGCGTCTGTACCGATACTTGATTTCCTTCTCATCAATTCGTAGTTGATGATTATATGCACGATAAGTGCAATTATGCCGATGCTCGAATAGTACATTCCGCTTATCATCCCCCCAATAGATGTACTCATTAATTATAAAACTTTTTTAATTAATTATGTGTAAACTTAAATCGCGGTTATAGTACAATATGAAAAAATTAAAAGAGCATCTACAGATTATGGCAACTGACAATACATCAAACGTCAAAGGATCCCTGTACATAATGCGTCACGGCAGGACCGACTGGAATGACAGGCGCAAGATACAGGGAAGGACAGATATCCCTCTTAACGAAGAAGGCAGAAAGATGGCCCTTGATGCCGCGGTTAAATATGCGGACATCAAGATCGACAGGATCTATTGTTCCACGCTCGTCCGTGCGATAGAGACGGCGGAGCTTTTCGCGCGGGGCAAAGACATTCCTATCATCAAGGATGAACGTCTTGTCGAGATGTCGTTCGGTGTTTATGAAGGCTTCGAGAGAAGCTTCGATGTTCCCGACTGTCCTGTCAATGTATTGTTCAAAGACCCCGAGAATTATAATCCTCCCGTCGAAGGAGGCGAGAGCTTCGATGAGCTTTACAAAAGAACGGGCTCGTTTATAGATGAGATAATGCCGCTTGTAAAAGACGGCATGAATATCCTGATCATAGGTCACGGTGCCATGAACAGAAGCATCATAAACAGGATAAAAGGAATCCCGCTTAAGGACTACTGGTCCGGCTCCATCGAGAACTGCAAGATGGAAAAGCTCATCTGATCCCCAAATGAAGCTCATAAAGATACAAGATGTTAATGCGCCGCAGCTCGATATCTTCGCAAGGCTGACTGAGCACGAACTTAAGACACTTGATAATCCCGAAGGCGGACTTTTCCTTGCCGAGAGTGCGAGTGTCATTCTGCGTGCTCTTGAGGCGGGGTACGTGCCATATGCGATGCTGGTTGAGACCGGAAGGGTGGAGGTGGAAGCGACCCCTGTCTTCGACGCCATCTCTAAGCTCCTGCGAAAAGATTTTCTCGACACTCTCCCGGTTTACGTTGCTGACCACGACGTGGTGGTAGGGCTTACGGGCTATGCTCTTGTCAGAGGTTTGTGGATGGCTTTTCGAAGGAAGGCGGGCGTTACCGTGGAGCAGTTTTGCAAGGATAAAAATCGCATCACGGTCCTGTACGATGTGGTCAACCCCGTGAACGTCGGTGCCATCATAAGAAGCGCAGCCGCACTCGGCATGGACGGTGCACTGCTCACGCACCCTTCAGTTGACCCGCTTACGAGGCGGTGCTCGCGAGTAAGTATGGGCACGGTCTTTCAGATTCCGTGGGTACAGGCCTCGAGGGAGGAGTCGGAGGGAACCGAACTTATAACGACTCTTAAGTCTTATGGTTTTAAGACGGTGGCGATGGCGCTGACCGATGACTCCACCAATGTTGATAACGATGAGATCCGCTCGAATGAGAAGCTTGCGGTGCTGATGGGGACGGAAGGTACGGGACTTCCCAAGGAAGTTATCGCGGCGTGCGACTACCGCGTCATGATCCCGATGCACCACGGTGTCGATTCATTAAATGTGGCTGCGGCGAGCGCCATCAGTTTCTGGGAATTGATGAAGAACGGAGGAGTATCGTGAAGAAAGTTTTAGCTGTTTTGTTGTGTGTATCTTTGTTGTTTGCAGTATCTTCATGCTCGAAGTCCGGTTCCGCGACTCAGTATGAAGAAGGGATTGATTATGATCTTGCGGCGATGTCGAACACTCTGGCGTATTCCATCGTCTACAACATGGTTTGTTCGCCCCAGGACTATCTGGGCACTACGGTAAGGATGCAGGGCGTATATACTTGCTCTTACGATGAAGCTAACGACAAACATTATTTTGCATGCATTATCACTGATGCGAACGCCTGCTGCTCCCAGGGAATAGAGTTTGAACTAACAGATGAATACACCTACCCTGATGATTATCCCGAGGAGGGAAGTGAGATCTGCGTGACGGGGGTATTTGATGTATATCAGGAAGGCGATACCTCCTACTGCACATTACGCGACGCCACACTTAGCTGATAAAGGGCAAATGAAAAAGGCTGTCACTAGGACAGCCTCTTCCTACATATTAAGTACTTGGGGGTTAACGTTTCACATTGAATGCGCCCATCTGGGGATAGTCAGCAGCTTCACCCAACTCTTCTTCGATTCTCAAAAGCTGGTTATACTTTGCAACTCTCTCTGAACGGCTCGGTGCACCTGTCTTTATCTGACATGTGTTAAGAGCGACAGCAAGATCGGCGATAGTCGTATCTGCTGTCTCACCTGATCTGTGTGATGAGATTGCAGTATAGCCTGCCTTGTGTGCCATCTTGATAGCTTCGAGTGTCTCTGAAACGGAACCGATCTGGTTAAGCTTGATAAGGATAGAGTTACCTGCGCCGAGTGAGATACCCTTTGCAAGTCTTTCTGTATTTGTAACGAACAGATCGTCACCGACGAGCTGAACCTTGTGGCCGATCTTAGCCGTCATTCTCTGCCAGCCTTCCCAATCTTCCTCATCAAGTCCGTCCTCGATAGAGATGATAGGATACTTATCAACGAGTGACTCCCAGTGAGCGATAAGCTCGTCTGATGTGAAGTCCTTGCCGGACTTAGGCTGGTGGTAGAAGCCCTTGCCCTTCTCGCTCTTCCACTCGGAAGAAGCGGCATCCATCGCGATCATGAAGTCCTTGCCGGGCTCGAAGCCTGCAGCCTTGATAGCCACGAGGATCTTCTCGATTGCTGCCTCGTCGGAATCAAGTTTGTTGGGAGCGAAGCCGCCCTCATCACCGACAGCCGTTACATCACCCATGTCCTTGATGAGTTTCTTCAAAGTATGGAAGACTTCAGCACACCATCTTAATCCTTCTTTGAAGGAGGGGGCACCGACAGGCATGATCATGAACTCCTGGGTATCAACCGCGCTGTCAGCGTGTGCACCGCCGTTCAGGATGTTCATCATGGGAACGGGGAGCTTAGTTCCCTGAACGCCGCCTAAGAATCTGTAAAGAGGAATATCAAGTGCGGTTGCAGCTGCTCTTGCCGTTGCGATAGATACCGCAAGGATTGCATTTGCTCCGAGATGTGACTTATCCTTTGTTCCGTCAGCCTCGATCATAGCTTTATCAACAGCATATATATCGGAGGCATCAAGACCTGTTACCACATCATTGATTATTGTGTTGATGTTCTCGACAGCCTTCTGTACGCCCTTGCCGAGATATCTTTCCTTATCGTTGTCGCGAAGCTCCAGTGCTTCGAACTCACCTGTGGAAGCACCCGAAGGAGCAGTTCCTCTTCCGACAGTTCCGTCAATCAAAGTTACCTCAGCTTCCACTGTCGGGTTTCCTCTTGAGTCGAGGATCTCTCTTCCTAATACACTTACGATCTCCAAGTAATTCATGCTATGCATCTCCTTTGTTAGTGATGACACCCCGCCGGAAGATTGCTGGATACCGGCGAGTACCCGGCCAAGGGTTTTGGGAGTCACCATGATTTACACAAAAGTTAGTTGTAACTAACTTTGCTTATGATAACAATTCGCACCCGCAAGGTCAAGTCAAAATTAGTTGAGGCTAACCCCTCGAAAAGCCCGACATCATTGACTTCTTTATGAAGTTAGCATAAACTAACTCAAAAAGTTAGTTAAAGCTAACCGAAAGGAGTTCATATGAGTTACAAAATAGTTTTGATAAGGCACGGAGAGTCCGAATGGAACAAGGCAAACCTGTTTACCGGATGGACGGATGTCGATCTTTCCGATACAGGAAGGGAAGAGGCTAGAAACGGCGGACGCCTTCTTAAAGAAGAGGGAATAAGCTTTGATATCTGCTTTACATCTGTACTTAAGAGAGCCATCCATACAGCCAATCTTGTACTCGATGAGATGGATGATATCTACATCCCGCAGATCAAATCATGGAAGCTTAATGAGAGACACTATGGAGCTTTGCAGGGACTTAATAAATCCGAGACCGCCGAGAAGTACGGTGAGGATCAGGTTAAGATCTGGAGACGTTCGTTTGATGTAATGCCGCCTGCATTGGAAGAAAGTGATGAGAGGAATCCTGCTAACCAGCCGCAGTATAAGTATGTTGATAAGTTCTTCCTTCCTCTTACAGAGAGTCTCGAGACTACGATAGCAAGAGTCATCCCTTACTATCTTGAGACAATCGTTCCTCAGATACGTGCAGGCAAGAGTGTTCTTATTGCAGCTCACGGCAATTCGCTTAGAGCTTTGGTAAAGTACCTTGATGATATCTCCGATGAGGATATTCTCGGACTTAACATACCGACAGGAACACCTCTTGTTTACGAGTTAAATGATAACTTCAAAGCCATAAGCCACAGATACTTGGGTGACCAGGCTGCGATCGAAGCTAAGATGAAGGCTGTTGCAAACCAGGGGGCAAAAAAGAATTGATCAAAACAAAGTGAGCAACATAGATTAAGCCTCCGGTTTAACTTCCCAGATAACACCCATATTATTAAACCCGTTCTCCGGAAGGCACCCTTTGCAGGGGCCTTTTTTACCGGAGTTACGGGAGTGTGAACTACAGCCGCTGCAGGATGAGCAGTTACCTCCGCATTCGAACTTACCAAGTTCCGTTTTCTTTAACACGCCTATCCGCTCGAGGTATTCAAGTGTCCTCTGAACATCCTCGACGGTAGTGTGCATCTCGTTCGCGAGCATAAGGGTAGAGTGACCTTCCCCTTCGCGGAGTTTATCCATCAGCAGCTTCATATCCATATGAGTGCCTCACATGATCAAAAGACCGATATGATATACGATACAGGAGATTATGAGCGCGCCCACTGTGTAGTAGGCAGTGATGATACCGGTCCATTTCGCAGAGTGAGTCTCCTGATATGTTGCAGCAAGCGCAACCACGCAGGGCACGTTGAAAGTGATCGCAAACATGAATGCCAGCGCCTCCGGACCTGAGATGTTGCTCAGGAGAAGCTGAGTGGAATTCGCGACTGCCGCATTAGTTCCGTTAACAGCACCATAGATAGTGCCCGACTGTGAGTAGAGAGCAGTAAGAACACCGACTGCGCCCTCCTTACCGATTGAAGATGCCACGAATGCCATGAACAGCTGCCAGTTAAGACCAAACAGTTTTGTCACGGGTTCGATAGCAGTTCCGACTTTGTACAAAATGGAGTCTTCGATGGAGCCTGCCGAATAACTTAATATCCAGAATACGAGGCAGACGGGGATGATTACCTTGATGACTCTGAAGAACATGTCCTTGGTCCTTCCGAGAACATATCTGAAAAGTGCACCCCACTTCGGCTTGTGATAAGGGGGAAGCTCCATGATGATTCCGTAACGGTCTTCCTTCTTAACAAGTCTTCCGCCGAAGACCTTTGCCGTGATCCAGATGTGCACGAGCATAACAAGAAGGATGGCAACTATTACAAGTACAGCACGCCATCCGAAAAAGTTAGTGGCAAGCATAGGGATGATGGCCCACGCAGCACCGCAGGGAACCGCCCATGCAAGTGCGATAGTGAGGACTTTCTGCCCCCAGTTATCGATGACGCGGGAACTTGTTGCACCGCCAATCGTGCATCCGAACGAGACGAGGAAAGGCATAACTGATTTTCCCTGAAGGCCCATCTTGCTCATGGTGTTATCGAATACATACGAGATCCTCGCCATGATTCCGCTTTCTTCAAACATACCGAATACGAGAGTGATGCCGAATGCAAATCCGAGCATCTTAACGGTATTGGCAAGCGACTGGAAGATAACATCGCAGATGATGCCTGTTATTATCGGAGAGGCGTTAGCCGATTCCAATGCACTCCTTACAGGTACTGCAATTGCTGTGAATACCGATCCTAACATCATGATGGGAACCGCAGGAATGAATGACAGAAGAAGTCCGCCGATAACAAGGAGGACTACTACGGTCTTTCCCCAGAATTTATGTGTAATTGCTCTGTCGAGTTTTGTCTGTTTGATATTCGTTTCCGTCTTGGTGACTGAATCTCTAAGCAGGTCATCGATGAAGGAGAACTTGCATTCACCTGTAAGAAGAGCGCCTCTGTCAAACTTCGAGATGATATCGACATAAGCCGTTTTGCTCTCTCCCTTAAGACTGTTCTCAATCTTCGCTCTTACGACCTTATCGCCCTCGATGGACTTAACTGCCATCCAGACCGGTGAGCATCCCGGTATGAGATTATCCGGAATTACTGCTTTAAGTTCTTTATAGCCCTCGATACTTTCGAGTCTGTTCTCAAGAAGCGATGTATCCAGCTTCGCCTTGGAATTAAATGCCTCTTCAAGACAAACAAAGAAATCATCATACTTTTTGGTGGCGGTAGCATCCATGAGAACTACCGGGATCTTAAGCTTGTTTCTTATCCCGGATACATCTATCGTCTTGCCCTGATCTTTTGCAACGTCGGCAAGGTTTAAAACGAGGAAGCAGGGAACATTAATTCCTGCGTAATCCGAGAGCATGAACAGGCTTCTTTCAAGCTGTGAACTGTCAGCCATGATGCAGACTACGTCCGCTGCTCCTGATGAAATGTAATCTCTTGTTACTATCTCTTCGTCCGAGTTAGCCGACAGGGAGTAGGTGCCCGGAAGATCCGTTACGATGAATTCCTCTCCGTTCCTCGTGAAAGAACCCTGTTTCTTCTCTACCGTCTTGCCGGGCCAGTTGCCGACATGCTGCTTCAATCCCGTTAAGGCATTAAAGAGCGTGGACTTACCTGAATTAGGCTGTCCCAATAATGCTATTGTCTTCTTGCCGTCTGTCATCAGTTTCCCCTCACTTCTACTTTTATGTTTTTGCACTCATTGTTGTTGAGTGCGATCATCGTGTCACGAAGAAAAACGAGCATTGGTCTTTTGCTGTCATTCTTGATGACCTTGATAGAACAACCGGGTGTAATACCGATAGAGGTTATCCTGCTAAGATACCTGGTGTCTCCGTCAATCGAAGCCACTATTGCCTTTGCCCCTGCGGGCAGTTCGTTAAGACTTCTCACTTCCTTGTCCCCTCCTTGAAGTCAGTTAATGTATATGAAGTTTGTTTATAAGCGTTGATGAAGAATTTCTTGTCCTTTGGAGTCTTCGACAGGACAGTGACTTCGTGAGTCCCAAGATCGGCGTCCGCCCACATTCCGTCCATGGAGTTAAGAGTGTTCTCGACTCTGCGCACACAGTTGCTGCAGACCATTCCTTCTATGGTGAGCGTGTACTCGTACGGGTAATGCGATCTGTCTTTATCTTTTACTTTGACCTTGGAGGGCGCGGGTTCATTCGACCCGCAGCAGGTTGATTCACCGGTTGCAGCTTTCTTAACCTTCCACACGAGAAGTGCGGTTGCTGCCAAAGCGACGATTAAAGGTCCGATCTGCATCTTAAAGTCCCCCCTCTGACTTATAGAGTTAGCCACGACTAACTTGTGTAGTTATATACGACTAACTCGAAGATGTCAATACCGGTTAATTGGATATTTTACCTGCCCAGGAAACGAGCACATCATAAAGCCCGTCATAATCTGAAGCTGTGAAATCTATATCGTATTGTGCCATTGAAGCTTCGATATCACCCTGCGGCATGAACCACACAGAAGTAAGGGATGCGTTCTTCGCACCAAGCATATCCGAGGTCAATGAGTCTCCGATGACTATGCATGAATCCTTAGGCTCGTTAATATCCGCAAGCACCATCTCGAAGAATTCGGGCGAGGGCTTCGCGACACCCATGGATTCGCTTATATAAAGTTTATCTATGTAACGGTCAAGACCTGTTGATCTGATCCGCCCCTGCGCATTAATGGTTGCGCCGTTTGAAACTATGTAGATCTTCGAATCTTTAATGTCATTTTTAAGTTTGGAGATGAAGGGGAGTGCACCGTCCATCAGGACTCCGTTAACCGACATCGTCCGTATGAATTCAGAGTTCACCTCAAGCGGATCAACATCATCTGTTCTGCCGCCGCAGAATGAGAAGACATCCTCGAACCTGGTCCTGAATAATTCCGTCCGTGTGACCGTGCCCTTCTCGAGTTCGAGCCACAGCGATTTGTTCACCTTCTTAAAGTGTTCGTAAGTGTCTTTGCTGCACTTAAAGCCGTTAGCCTCGAGCACTATCTTTAACGCGATTCGCTCCGAAGCATGGAAATCAAGCAAAGTCTGATCAAGATCAAAAAGAAAACACCTGTGCATTACATCCCACCTTTGCGAAAATAATAACACACTATCACCTGATGCAAGTGTATAATACCCGTGGATAAGGGAGGGGGATAATATGATGAATGTATCACCGGAAGAATTAAGCAGTAAGTATGTAAAAGACGCATTGCCTGTGCCGCTTGTGGTCTCTATCGTATCGGCGGTTGCCGTCGTTTTGCTGTGTGCAACGCCGCTTTACAGGACTTTGCCTTTGACCGCCACGGTTGTTATAGGAATGTGTGGCGGAGTCGCGTTTCTTTTCGCCATATGCAAGGTAATAACGGTACTTGCTCTTGCAGGGTCAATAAAGAAGGGCAACTGCACTGTCGATACCGCGACTGTTACCGGGTATCAGTTCTACACCGTAAGAAGGCTCACATACCTATATGCTGTTCTTGATAATAATGAGTTCTGCAACGTGTGGAGCAGCGCTTTTTACAAGAAGGGGACTGAGGTTTACTACGTGACGGTAGATAGTTTTCTTATGAAGAATGAGGTTATGGTAAAGATCTGATAATGATCAAAGCAGTTATTTTTGACCTTGACGGTACACTTACCGATACAGAGAAGTTTTATCAGAAGGCTTGGCCTCAAGCTCTTGAGCACTATGGCTATAAGTGTGAACCCTGGATGCCGCTCGAGCTGCGTTCACTGGGGCGCCCGTTTGCACCGTTAAAGTTTAAGGAGTGGTTCGGGGAAGACTTCGATTATGACCGTGTCAGATCCTACCGCAAGAAACTTATAGAGGAATATCTTAAGCCCGGAATCCCGCTTAAGCCCGGTGCCGTGGAGATCCTCGACTATCTTCGCGAGTCCGGTATCACGGTGGCGATGGCGACGGCAAATGACATAGAGCGCACCAAACGTTACTTAGGAAGGATAGGACTCCTTGATAAGTTCGACCGGATAATCTGCGCTGACATGGTAAAGCAGGGGAAGCCCGCGCCTGATATCTACAGCTATGCATGTGAGAGTCTGGGACTTGAACCCGGACAGACGATCGCGGTCGAGGATTCACCGAATGGCGTCAGAAGTGCTGCCGCAGCCGGGTGCAAGACCGTCATGATCCCCGATCTGACGGAGCCTGATGAGGAGCTTGGCAAACTTCTTTATGCCCGCATCGACAGGCTTATTGATCTTAAGGAGCTTATATAATCCTATATTCTTAATATAATAAGAAAACCTGACTTGACTTCGCTATATATATTGGCGATAATTTATTGCTTTCTTTACATAATAGTAACCAAATATCTATTCAGGCGACCTATAATAATGATAGCTCACTATGGATAGTTGCTTATATTAATCTCGGAGGCAGTAAATGACACTTGATGAATTGTACGCGGGCTTGAATCTTCAGGAATACTACATGGGAAAGGTCACGCAGGTTTACAGAAGCTGCAGTATCGCACAGATCGATAACCTTTCGCTTATGGCGGACAGAAACAAATTCACGACTTCATTCCGCCCCAACACAATCAATTACTACGTAGTCATAGATTCACTTGCAGGTGTTTTCCTCGGTGAAGTATTTGAGAACAAGGCATCCAGAAAGAATGTATTCGAGATGACGGATGCTAATGACACTCCCAGAGATTATCATGAGATCAGTATCGATACTATCGCTCTCATGACTCCCAATTCAGATAAGTTCGAGCTCGCAGGATTCAAGACGCTCGGTATCACAGATAAGGTTTATATAGCAACTGATGAGATCTATCAGATCTTCCTTCGTTCCCTTGAGTTCTCTCACGAGAAGGAAGAGCCGCTTCCTCCTTTTGCTACATTCATGAGCAGATCTGATGCAGGCGTTTCACTGAAGCCGAGTACTTTGTTCAACCGTCACCTCATGTGTATCGGTGCTACAAACTCCGGTAAGTCCACAACAGCTCTTGCTATTCTCGATAAGCTCATCTCCACAGGAAGAAGAGCACTCATCATCGATCCTACAGGTGAGTACAGAGACGCTTTCTCTAACGAAGAAATCACGAAGCTCACACTCGGTGTCGATACGACTATCTCTCCGAGTAAGATAACGATGGAACAGTGGGAGAAGCTCTTCGAGACTGAGAACAGCAGCCAGGGTGCGGTTCTAGCCGAGGCAATCACATCACTTCGTTTCATGAAGAAGATCGGCGAGGACACATATTACTCGAAGGTCGGTGAGAATATCGATGAGGTTCAGGAGAACCTGGCATCCGTTTCTCACGGTGATACAGACTTTAATATCGAGTTGCTCCCTGAGCAGATCCAGGCTGAGTCAGTCTGCGAGCCTGACAGAGATACCAACTATAACTTCAACTATTGCTACGATGCATTGAAGGCTAACTCGAATGCTTCACTCGTTCAGAAGATTCAGTATCAGATGACGAACACAAGCTTCCTTACATTCTTCTCGAACGATCCCGAGATGTACAACCTCCTCGACGTTGTAGAAGAATTCGTACACCTTCCCGATGCAAGTCTTTATATCGACACTTCACAACTCGGTGCTTCCGAGGGTATCGGTGGAATGGTTGTTGACCTTATCAGTAACTTCGTAATTTCACAGGATGGAATCTCACCGTTCGTTATGTTCATCGATGAGGTTCACAGATATGCCAAGTCCAGATATTCCGATAAGGAATTCCACGGCGGTCTTACAATTCTCGCAAGAGAGGGACGTAAGAAGGGTATCTTCCTGTATCTGACAACACAGAACCCGAAGGACGTTTCTCCGATCCTCTTCGGTCAGATCGGTACGATGCTCATCCACAGACTCATGCTTAACGATGAGATCAATGCGGTCGCAAGCCACCTTGACGATTATTCCATCAAGCATGTAAGAAAGCTCAATCAGGGTGAAGTTATCCTTACGAGTGTTAACTTGCTCCACAACATGTTCATCCATGTTAACAAGAGTGAGAGAACACAGTACAACGATACACCTCTCCTGTAATAGACCAAGCGGATTTAATAAAAGCAAGTTGAAAGCCCCGGAATTATTCCGGGGCTTTCGGATGGTTTATATGGGTGGAGTAAATTGTCTTATTAAACGGAACGTGTGAGAACCGGATTACTGAACTTCCTGCAAAGTCTCTCTTTCTCAGCTTCAGTAAGGTCGCGTACTGCTGTATGAAGCATGGCTGCGGCTGCCTTCTGCTGCTCTAGCTCAATCCTCAATCTGGGTGCGAACTGCCTCTTCTTCATAGATTTATACCTCACCAAATTCTTTTCTTAGTACGAGGTCATTATAAATTCCCGCGCAAAAAAGAATTAGGCAAAATTGCAGTATTATTCTTTGCTCTTACCGATGTCTTTAAGAACCTGTTTGTTGGAGTACATCTGCTTATCGGCTCTTCCGAACATATCGCCTAATGTGAGGTCCTGTCCGGGGATATAATCTGTCATGCCGATAGAGACGATAACGTCGTTCTTATGCATATTCTTAATGATCGCATGCTCGAAGTCGCTCTTGATCTTATCGCGGTCTGTAAAGTCACGTCCCTCGATAATCGCTACGAACTCATCGCCGCCGATCCTGAATACCGGGCTGTGCTTGAAGTGATTACATATGAGATTACATCCGCTGATGATAAACTTATCGCCCTTCTCGTGACCCAAGGTATCGTTTACGGTCTTAAGATCGTTAATATCAAATATGGCGATAGCGAGGTCCTTGACGTTGCCGCTTGCGATCTTGCTGTCGATCTGGCTCTCTGCCTCAAGATATGCGCCTTTGCTCTTAACTCCCGTGAGCGGATCTGTATATGCGATCCTCTTCGCCTCGCCAAGCTCGATTCTCTTCTGTCTTTCCCTCTCGAGCGCATCATCAAGCTCTTTCCAGTACGCCTGCTTCTCGTCCTCGATAACGAACGAGTGAAGAAGACAGGTTCCGATCATGCACCCGACCGAGTAGATAGGCAAAAGCGGGAAGTGGACCTGAAGCGCTATAAAGAAGACCATAACTATTCCCAAAGCGGAGATGGTTATATGACGGAGCTTCTCCTTGCCGTGTGTCTTCCTTGATATGAAGTACGCATAAAGGGATGTTAACAGGAACATGGTTATCTGTATGCCAAAAGTAAGGTAGCGGGCCCAGCCGGTCTGATAATTGCCTTCCTCATCAAACCAGAATATGATCGGCTTGAATATGTTGATGCCGACAACGATTATCGCAAGTACAAGGAACGCCCTTCCCGAATAATAGAGGATCTTTCTGAACCTGTTCTTGTGGCCGAGATATGCGATAACAAACTCGCTCCACAGCACCACGATCATCGCCATCGCGATGAAGTAGATGACCGTGTCGGTATAAAGCAGAGCCATATATTTCTTATCATCAAGGAAACCCCAGATGATATCGGTTACATAGTAAACGAATATACCGATAAGGAAGGCGCGGTAATTCCTCAGAGCAGGAATCCTGTGGATGCTCTTCGTCTTTCTGAATATATCTGAATTAATAATGACCAATACGATTGTTGCAATAATGCCTATCGATTGGTAAGACATAATTCCCGTTACCTCTTCATAAACTTTCTTTTATAATTATATAGGCAAGAAAAGATTAGATATATTAATAATAAGTAAATGAATGTGAAGACAAACGTAACATGGGGGACTTATGAACCAGAAAGAAAGAATGCTTAAGAACCTGCCTTACAAGGCCTGGCTTGACGGACTGCAGGAAGAGCGTATCGCTTGCAAGAAGAAGATATACGAGTATAATCATCTTCCGCCGGACAGGTGGGATGAGAGGTCTGCCATCATTAAGGATATATTAGGAAAGACGGGCGATGAGATAAACATCGAAGAGCCTTTCCACTGTGACTACGGAAAGAACATAGAAGTAGGTGAGAACTTCTTCGCGAACTATAACCTTGTTATCCTTGATGTCGGTAAGGTCAAGATCGGCAAGAATGCACAGATAGCTCCTAATGTTTCTATCTATACTGCAGGGCACCCGCTTCACCCGGACTCAAGAAACTCGGGTTACGAGTACGGCATCGATATCACCATAGGCGATAATGTCTGGATTGGCGGAAACGTGTGCATCATGCCGGGCGTTACAATAGGCAACAATGTCGTCATTGGTGCGGGAAGTGTCGTCACGAAGGACATTCCCGATGATATGATCGCCGTCGGCAACCCGTGCAGAGTCATCCGTAAGATAACGGAAGAGGACCGCGATTTTTACTATAAAGACAGGAAGTTTGACGTAGAAGACTATAAATGAATTTAAGATCACGCTTAGGAACACGCAAGTTCTACAGCCGGGTATTAAGCATCGCGATACCGATGATGCTTCAAAACGGCCTCACGAACTTTGTAAATCTTCTGGATAATCTCATGATCGGCCGCGTCGGCACGACCTCGATTTCAGGTGTCGCGATAGCTAACCAGCTTATCTTCGTATACTACCTTTTGATCTTCGGTGCCACTGCAGGAGTCGGTATCTTTACCGCGCAGTATTACGGCAACGGCGATGATGAGGGCGTCCGTTTCACATTCAGGTTCAAGATCATCGCGAACCTGATCCTGGCTGTCGCGAGTATCGCCATCTTCGCCTTTTTCTCGCCGTGGCTTATCGAACAGTTCCTGCAAGGTGAGGGCTCGCCGGAGGACGCTGCCGAGACCCTTGTTATCGGCGTTAATTACATGAAGATAATCCTCATAAGTCTTATCCCTATCGGTCTTAGCAGTGCCTACTCCGGAACACTCAGGGATACAGGGCACACCAGTGTCCCGATGATAGCCGCCTTTGCCGCGATCAGCGTCAATCTCGTCGGCAACGCGCTTCTTATCTATGGTCTGTTCGGTCTTCCGAGGCTCGGTGCCAACGGTGCTGCTGTCGCGACCGTCATCTCAAGATTCGTCGAGCTTGGAGTGCTTGCCATCTATACGGGAACCCACTCGGGGGCACACGCCTTCATCAAGGGCGCGTTCAGAGGTTTCTTCATTCCGGCAGGTCTTGTCCGTCAGTTCATCCTCAAGTCTCTCCCTTTAATGGCGAACGAGACATTATGGTCCGTCGGCATGACGGTGCAGAACCAGTGCTATTCCTACAGAAGCCTTGATGCGGTTGCCGCCATCAATATCGAGACCACCATCTATAACCTGTTCAACGTCGCGTTCGTCGCGATGGGTGAGGCGATAGGCATCATAGTCGGCCAGCAGTTAGGTGCGGGGGAGATCGAGAAGGGAAAGGATACCGCAGTCAAGATGAGAGACTTCACGGTCTTCCTGGGACTTGTATTCGGTTTGCTTCTGGTCGCGATCTCGCCGTTCTTTCCGCGCCTTTACAAAACCACCGACGCCGTTAAATTCATGGCGATGACATTCATCATCATCGTCGGCATTTACATGCCTGCCATGTCTTACACGCACGCTTCCTACTTCATCATAAGAGCCGGAGGAAACACGTTTATCACGTTCCTTTTCGACAGTTGTTTTGTATGGGTTATCGCTGTGCCGCTCGCCTACGTGTTAAGCCGTTACACCGCCGTTTCCGTGCAGATGCTGATGATCCTCGTCATGGGCACTGAGTTCATCAAGTGCATCATCGGAGGCGTCATGGTAAAAAGCGGAATGTGGGCGAAGAATATCGTCAGCTAGTGCGCGTCATGCCCCGAGAAGCGGGCGAAGGATATAAGCGAAAAGCACATCGCCGATAAAGACCGCAAGCAGCGGGACTGCTATGGCAAGAAGCTTCCTGCTTTCTAATTTGCTTGTAAGATTAAGTATTCCGGGGATTGCCCACTTTACGAAGAAGATGCCCATAAAGCCGAAGATGACGACTGATCTGAAGCAGACGTATCCGCCTATGTTGCCCCAGTTCCAGATCTCGGTGTTGTAGTCCCAGAGACGTTTCCCGCCGAAGAAGTGAAACAGGACATACCCCGTAGTAAATTCGATAAGAAACGAGCCTAAGCATGTTATGAGGAAGACGATCAAAGGATTGTACTTTTTCCTGTAAGTCACGAGAGTTAAGCCCAAAGCACCGAATGCGTAGATGGGAAGCCACGGACCGCCCTGACCTCGTCTGACCCACTCGCCGTCGTTGATGCGGTAGAAAAGTTCCTCGTAGATCCAGCCGATCATGGCCCCTGCCATAGTGAGCAGGAGGATAGCGATTATGGTCCTTGTTCGTTTTGATAATTCGCGGCTCATGACTTGATTATAGCATCTAACCAGTTGTGCTATAATCAAAACAGAATTTCTGGAGGTATGTATCATGAGTGACAAAGATACAAACAAGGAAGCAAAAGCGCTTACCGATGAGATCAAGAATGCACCTAAGCCCGAGGATATCGCGGCTGCACCCATAAAGGTCGAAGAAACCAAGAAAGAAGAGAAGAAAGAGGAGGAGTTTGCTCCTATAGCTGCTCCCGCAGCAGCCGCTGCAGCACCCGTAGTGGACAAGGCAGCAGCTGATAAGATCGCTGCCGAGCAGAAGGCTGTTAAGAAGGCGCAGAAGGAGCAGGCAAGAAAGCAGGCCAAGATCGAGAAGAAGGCTAAGAAGGCTGCCGAGCTTCAGGCTAAGATCGAGCAGTGTCCTAAGGACTACAGACCTGTATCAACAGGACAATTCTTCTGGCTCGGAATCCTGTGTTTGCTCCCGGCAATCGGATTTATCTTTACGATTCTGCTCTCGATAGGACCGCGCAATAAGAATCTTAAGAACTTCGCAAGAGCTATCTTTGCAGGCTACATCATCCTCATCATCGTGGCTTTGATATTCTCTCTTATCGCCACACTCGTTATGGGACAGTCATTCGCAGATCTGGTGTGGCCGTTCGTTCAGTTCTTCGATGAGCTCGGTAAGGCCATCGGACTTTGATCTGATTGGAATTTAAAACAAACAAAAGCCGGAGTTTTGCTCCGGCTTTTTTATTTACTTAAGAAGCATACTCACTATCCACTTGGGATCGGGTGCCTTATACGATTTGTTGATCGACATCTCTTCCATGATTCCCTGGACCGCGCCCCAGAATGTAATCGACAACTGCAGCGGATCGCCTTCGCGGAATACTCCGGACTTCTGTCCTTCCTTGATTATCCCGGCGGTCGCCTCGGGCGTCTTAACGGACGAGGCAAGTTCCCTTACATCCTCCGGCATGCCCGGCCGCCTTGCCTGACCCATCAGCACGAACATATCGAAGACCCAGGGCTGTGAGGATGAGAACTCGAACAGCTGTTCAAGGAACTTCTCGAAGAACAACTCGGGCGGCATCGGAGGCATCTTGGAAGTGGAGTTTGTCGCTTCAAGTCCCATCTTCACAAGTTCGAGGAGCAGCACTTCCTTCGACTCGAAGTAGTGGAACATAAGTCCCATGCTCA
>JAEEGL012993319.1_pt1 | contig 29412 bp, 26 predicted proteins | sample 9134231 | NCBI WGS metagenome assembly JAEEGL01 (sample SAMN16246548, study PRJNA631951) | gut metagenome | biome: gut microbiome; feature: rumen; material: fiber-attached | host: Bos | place: Iran: Karaj | collected 2018-10
GCGAGAGGATGGAGCAGAGCCTCAGTCATCTTCCCCGGACAGGAGTGCACTCACATCCTCATGGAGGATCGTGGCACGGTAATAGAGGGAGATGGCGGAGAAAAGATCCTCCCGCTTTCTCCGGATCTCTCCGGAGAGGAGACCGGCGCTGACGCTGTCCCAGGTGATATCCTCCTCGTCGCATTCGGTCCGCAGGAAGATCTCTCCGTCTTCCTCGAATTCGATCGTAAAGATCCCGCCCGCCTCCTGCGTAAAGAGGACACAGATGATCCTGAGCTCCTCCCGGATGCTCTCGGGGATCTTCAGGAAGACGGGATTGTAGTAGTATTTCTGCTCGTAGGCATTGGCACCGCACAGGACGATGCGCCCGTCCGGCAGGAGACCCAGTTTCTCCGCTTCCTGCAGGGTCTCATTCAGTTCGGTTTCGTTGATGTTGTTTTCTTCCGTCATGTCTCTGGACTGCCCTCCTCGAATTCCGTTGCGGCGGGTTTGCTGCGCCTGTTTTTACGGTACAGGATCTGCAGCCCCCGCAGTGTCAGCAGCGGGTCATAGACATCGATCTCTTTTGTCTCTTCGGAGATCATGCGTCCGAGGCCGCCGGTCGCGACTACACGCATGTTTTTAAATCCGCTTTCTTCGCGGACGCGTTCGATGATATAGGAGGTCTGTCCGATCTGACCGTAGACGAGGCCTGCCTGCATGCTGCTCACCGTTTCTCTGGCCAGAATGGAATCCGGTTTGCGGATCTCGATCTCCGGCAGCTTGGCGGTATCCTCCCACAGGGCTTTGGCGGAGATCCGCATGCCGGGGGCGGTGATGCCCACCCCGAAGGAGCCGGTATCATCCACCAGATCATAGGTCGTGGCTGTCCCGAAATCGATCACCAGGACCGGACCGCCGTAGATCGTATAGGCTGCCACGGCATCCACGATACGGTCGGGACCGACCTCCCGCGGATTGTCCGTCGCGATGCGGATGCCGGTCTTGATGCCGGGGCCCACGATATAGGGGTGGTGGCCGATGTATTTGATGATGCCGTTCACCAGCGCGTGCATGACCTTGGGCACCACGCTCGCGATGATGACGCCGGTGAGATCGCCCTTATTCAGACCGTTCAGCTTTAAGAGTGAGAGGATCTCCAGTCCGTATTCGTCCGAGGTGCGGGGCGTCTGGGTCATCAGGCGGAAGGTGCACTTCGCCTCGCCGCCTTCCGTATCCGCGGCGAACACCCCGCAGGTGATATTGGTATTGCCGACATCAATGACAAGGACCATGGCAGGACTCCTTTCTTCCTGTGTTCATATATACCCGCAGAGCCCGCGGACGGATACGTCGCCTGCGATCACCCGTACGGTCTCTCCGTTCTGTTTCCGCACGAGCAGACAGCCGTCCCGGTCGATCCCGAGAGCCGTGCCTTCATAGGTTTCTCCCGGTTCGATGACCCGCACGGTGCTGCCGGTCCCTGCCAGCCGGGTTTCGTAGGCGGGCAGGAAAGGCGCGAGGTCCGCGGTCTGTGCGAATTCATCATAGTGTTTTTCAAAACGGCCACAGAATGCGGCGACTGTGGCGGACCGGCTGATCGTTATCCCTGTCTGCGAGAGGACGGAGCCTGCGGTCGCGGCGATCTCTCCGGGGAATTCCCGCTGCAGGATGTTGATGCCGATCCCGATGATGCAGCAGGCGGGCTCTCCTTCCGGCATGGTCACGGATTCCGTGAGGATCCCGCAGACCTTTCTGCCGGCGATGACAATGTCATTGGGCCATTTGATCCGGACCTGCGGAGCATCCGCGGGCAGCAGGGCGGCGATCGCTTCCGCAACGGAGAGTCCCGCGATCAGCGTGAGGAGCGGGATCCGTTCCATGGGGATCTCCGGCCGCAGGATCAGGCTCATGGCGATATTGGCGCCCGGCGGACAGAGCCACGCTCTGCCCATGCGGCCCCGGCCGCTTTGCTGTTCCCCCGTCACCACCAGAGTACCGTGAACGGCTCCCTGCCGTGCCAGGGTCCCGGCCAGATCATTGGTGGAACCATGCGTCACCGGGTGGTAGACAAGAGGACGGGCAGCCCATACGGTGGTAAGCTGCCCTTCGATCGTTTCTTTATGCAAGGTGACCGTCCCGTTTACAGCATGGCATAGAGCACCGCCTTGATCGTGTGCATACGGTTCTCCGCTTCCTCGAAAACAAGGGATGCCGGCGACTCGAAGACCTCGTCCGTGACCTCCATCTCGTTCAGCCCGTACTTCTCATGGATCTCACGGCCGATGCCGGTCCCGAGATCATGGAAGCTGGGCAGGCAGTGGAGGAAGATGGCTTCCGGAGAAGCATTGTCCATGACTGCTTTGTCCACACGATAGGGTGTGAGATCCCGGATCCGTTCTTCCCAGATCTCGTCGGGCTCTCCCATGGAAACCCACACATCCGTGGAGATGACATCCGCGTCTTTGGTTCCCTCCCGTACATCCTCCGTGAGCGTGATACTGCCGCCCGTGGAGGCGGCGATCTCCCGGCAGGTATCCTGCAGGGCCTTATCGGGATGGTATTTTGCGGGTGCGACAATGGTGAAATGGAGTCCCATTTTGGCACAGGCCACCATCAGGGAATTGCCGGTATTGTAGCGCGCATCGCCCAGATAGGCGAAGCGGATGCCGGAGAGTCTGCCGAAATGCTCCTTGACCGTCAGCAGATCCGCCAGCATCTGAGTCGGGTGGAATTCATTGGTCAGGCCGTTGAATACGGGCACATCGGAGTATTTCGCGAGTTCCTCCACGATCTCCTGACCGAAGCCCCGGTATTCGATGCCGTCAAACATCCCGGAGAGAACACGTGCGGTATCCCGGATGGATTCCTTCTTCCCGATCTGGGAATCCTTCGGGTTCAGATAGGTCGTGCCCATCCCGAGATCGTGCGCGGCCACTTCAAAGGCGCAGCGGGTCCGTGTGCTCGTCTTCTCAAAGATCAGAGCGAGGTTTCGGCCCTGATAGACAGCATGCGGAACGCCCTCTTTCTTCTTTTTTTTCAGATCGGACGCGAGGTCGATAAGCCCCATGATCTCTTCGGAAGAGAAATCAAGCAGCTTCAGAAAATCCCGTCCGTGCAGCGGATGATCTTTCATGGCTTACTCCTTGGTGATGACGCCCTGCAGGGAGGAGGCGAGTCCCGCCAGCCCCTGGATCTCGGAGGGGATGATGATCTTGGTCGCCTTGCCGTCGGCGGCCTGGGCAAATGCTTCCAGAGAGCGGATCTTTAAGACCGCATCGTCCGCGCCGGCTTCCTTGATCATGCGGATACCGTCGGCATTGGCCTGCTGGACCTGGCGGATGGCTTCCGCACGGCCCTCTGCTTCGCGGATCTCCTTTTCCTTCTGGGCTTCCGCAGCCAGGATGGTAGCCTGTTTCTCGGCTTCCGCATTGAGGATCTGGGAAGCTTTCTTACCTTCGGATTCCAGGATGGTGGCCTGCTTGACACCTTCCGCACGGAGGATCGCTTCACGCTTCTCGCGCTCTGCCTTCATCTGCTTCTCCATGGCGTCGCGGATCGCGGCGGGCGGGGTGATGTTCTTTAATTCCACACGGGTGACCTTGATGCCCCAGGGATCGGTCGCCTCGTCGAGCGTCGCGCGCATCTTGGTGTTGATGATCTCACGCGAGGTCAGGGTCTGATCCAGTTCCATGTCGCCGATGATATTGCGCAGCGTGGTGGCGGTCAGATTCTCGATGGCCAGGATCGGATTCTCCACGCCGTAGGAGAAGAGGCGGGGATCCGTGATCATGAAGAAGACGATGGAATCGATCTGCATCGTGACATTATCCTTGGTGATCACGGGCTGAGGCGGGAAATCGCAGACCTGCTCCTTTAAGTTGACGCGCCTGGCGATGCGGTCGATGAAGGGCACCTTGAGATGCAGGCCCACATTCCAGGTTCCCTGGTAGGCCCCCAGACGTTCCACGACATAGGCGTGCGCCTGAGGAACGATCGTGATGCAGGATACCAGCACCACCAGCAGGATGACGAGTAATACGATGATAAAGATCAGCATAAGCGCTCCTTTCAGGCCGGGTCAGGCTTGCTCCTGCTCGACCAGCAATTTAACACCGTCCACAGCGCGTATGATCACGACGCTGCCGACGGGGATCTTCACCTCATTGGATACGCTGCGCGCGCTCCATTCGATGCCGCCCACAGTGATCCGGCCGCAGCCCTGGAGATTGTCGATCTCGCCGATGACGATCCCCTGCTTGCCGATCATCCCTTCGATGTTGGTGCGGGCTCTGTCTTTGTTGAAGTATTTCACGGCGATGGGCCGGACGGTCAGGACGACGATGAGCGAAACGATGACAAAGGCGATCGCCTGCACCGGGATGAGCTCCGGCAGGAAGATCGCGACGATCGCAGCCACGGCTGCGCCGCATGCGAACCAGATCGTGGTAAGCCCCATGGTAAAGAGCTCGATGACCACACAGACGACAAGAACGATCAGCCAGAATACCAGCATGTTCATATCCGTACCCTCCGTTGCATGTTACCAGAAGACATGTCCGCCGATGACGGTTCCCTCGTGGCTGCCGGCACGGCGGAAGTGAACGGCCCCGCCCACGGTGGTCTCGCCGTTGATGGCGGCCTGCGCAGCCTGCAGACAGCTGTCCTTGATGGTCCCGTTGTAGGTCTCGGCCACACGGCCGCTGCCGGCCGGGGTAAACTGTCCGGATGCGTAGATCACGCCGACCACTGAGTTGGGATAAGCGCCGCTGCGTACGCGGTTCATGACCACGGCGCCGACGCCGAGCTGACCCTCGTAGGGCTGATTGCCCGCTTCACACTGGATGAGGGCGGCCAACAGTCTGGTCTCGTCCGCATTGGTCTGGACAGCACCCTGATTGGCGGTGAGCTTCGCCTTGAGTTTGGCTTTGCGGGCTTCCTCCTCGCGCTTCTGGATGGCAGCAAGCGTCTCCCCGCTGTCCACCTGGAAGGAGATATCGGCATACTCGCTGCTGATATAGCCCTCTTTGCCGTCAAAATCGATGCAGACATAGCCTGAACCGTCATCTTCGCTGATGAGCGGGAAACGGTCACCGACCGTGACCAGTCCGTGGACGATGGCGTCCTTATCCGGCGCCCCTCTGACGCGCAGAGATTCCGTCGTCACTTCGACCATATTGACGCCAACATCCCTCGCCATGCGCTCCGCTTCCGCGCCGAAAACAAGATAGTCGTTGCTGGCCCAGCCGACGAGGTCGCCGCTTTTGATCTTGGTCCAGCCGTCCTGCTGCTCCAGGATCGTGCCGCCGCAGTCCTTATAGAGAACACCGATCTTCTCGGAAGAACTGCTCGGTTCCTTGCGGACATTCATGACCTCATCGATATCCGCCATAAAGAGGTCGGGATACTTCAGCTCGGCGGAGGCATCCGACGAAGCGTCCGCCGAAGATGCATCGCGGACCGGCATGGCCGGCACGTCTTTGGAAGTTGAACGGGGATCCAGCAGTGCGCCGGCACCGGCGACCTTGGAGGGAATCCCGTCAGCCGCGCTGACAAGAAGACAGGCGGGTGAAAGCATGCATGCGCAGAGAGACGGCAGGACCGCTAATAGGGTAATATACGGTTTTATGCGCCGGGCTCCCTGCATAGCATGACCGATCCGTCATTCCGTGTAGATCTCTTCGTTGGCCTGGACCTTGTCCCAGGAATCGTCGGGTACCAGGGTGATGTATGTCTTGCCGCGGTTGACCTGGATCTCATCGCCGTTGTCATCATAGAAACGCGTGAAATCGCAGTCATCCTGCTTGACCCAGCTGACGCTCTTTTCGATCCCCTTGGTGATGTAGAAGCCCTCGCCGCTGCCCAGGCAGTTGTAGACGAGATAGCCGTTCTCATCAAGCTTGGTGAAGGAGCACTTCTGCAGGAAGACATTGGTGAAAGCCAGAGGCTCGCCGGAATCGCCGTCGAGGTGGGGCTTGCCGTATTCGTAGTACTCGTAGCACTCCGTCTCGTCATTGTAGTTGAGCAGGGACGAATTGTGCGGGAAGGGCAGGATGATCTGCTTCACGTGATAGGTCCTGTCGTAGGTCCCTTCCAGATCGACCTCCTTGCCGTAATCCACGAAATTGAAATGCGGCGTGTCGGCGGAGAATCCTTCATCATACTCCGTGGAGACATTATACTTGGAGAAATCGCGGTCGAGATCGCCGGAGAGGATATACTCCGTGAACTCACGCGGCTTCCCGTTATTGACGCGGGAGAAATCGCCGGAGAAGTGCTCGATGAAGCCCTTGGCGAAATACGCGTCATTATGGTAAGGACCGCCGTCGTGGCAGAGCACGGCATTGTACTCCGCGGTCAGCATGATGTTGGTGGGACGCGTGCTGCGGATGCTGCCGAGCTGCTCGATGGCGCCCCAGTCCTTGACGACGCACATGAGTCTCGTGATGCGATCGTTGGCCGTGCTGTTCATGAGCTCATAGACGATATCCGCCTGAGCGGTGCCGTAGTGATCCAGTGCCTTGATCTCATTATCCACCATGGCGGTGATGGGACGCTGATTCTTCAGTTCCTCCGGGATGGGGAGGCCTGTGAGCTCCGAGGCATACATGCCGGCGGGCATCTCCATGGCGGGTTCTTCCTCGGGAACGGGCTCCTCCGCGGGAGCGGGTTCTTCCGGGGCCGGCTGCTCCGCGGGAGCGGGCTCGGCCGGCTTCTCTTCAAAGATGTCCGGCTTGGCTTCAACGGCAGTCTGCGCAGTGTTTGCGTTTCCTGCGCCGCCGCAGGCGGCAAGGGAGATGACCAGCATTCCTGCTGCTGCGACCGAGATCAGTTTGCGTGCGATCCTGTTCTTCATGACGTTCTTCCTCTCTTTTTGGATCCTTACATCTATAAACAAAGTGCAAATATTATAACAGAAAATCGTAAAGAATCAAACTACTTTTACGTTTGCTTTGGCGAAGGTGTTCTCCAATGCGGAGAGGAGATCCGGAGTGAGTGCGATGCGGGGGATATCGGAGAGGGCTTTTTTCTGTTTCTCCTGCGTCAGGTAGACCACGAAGGAGCAGTTGCCGGCCGGACCCGATGCTGCCTGCTGCAGGAGGGCGGTGAGGACATCCTTGTGTGCTTCGTATTCGGCACGGTCATTGAACCGGACCCAGACGGTGCGGGGAGCTTCCGAGAACAGGGTCACGTCTTCGGCGATGAGCTTGGCGTCGGCATCCGCTTCGCAGGATACGCGCCCTTTGATGAGCAGGCGGGCGTCCTCATTGAGTTTTTCGGAATAGCCGGCATAGCATTTGGGAAAGACCAGCACCTCCACACTGCCCGTCAGGTCCTCGAGCGTGAGAATGGCCATCTGTTCGTCCCGCTTCGTATATTTCAGCTGTTTCCCAGCGACGATCCCGCCGATCGTCACACGCGCGCCGTCTTCCACTGCCGGGCATTCGGTCTCTTCGTTGATCGCGAAGTCCATTGCCCGTGCCGTGGTGTGTTTGTTCAGAAATGCGATATCCGGTTCCAGCGGATGACCGGAGAGATAGATCCCCAGTACCTCCTTTTCCATGGCCAGCAGCTGCGGCTTGCCATATTCCGGTGCCGCGGGCGCTGCGGCAGCCGGCTGCGGCGCGGCGGAGGCATCGAAGAGGTCGAAGAGGGAGATCTGTCCCGAGATATTGTCCTTTGCGTTCTGCTGGGCCTGTTCCATGCAGGGGACACAGTCCAGGAGATGCTGTCTGCGCGACCCGCCCAGGGAATCAAAGGCACCGGCCTTGATGAGATTCTCCAGGGCGCGGCGGTTCAGGTCGCCGGTGGAGACCATGCGGCGGCAGAATTCTTCCAGAGATGAGAAAGGCCCCCGCTTCGCCCGCTCTTCCTCCAGAGAGGCGACGAGCGTGCGGCCGACCCCGCGGACCGCTGTCAGCGCATAGCGGATCGCGCGGCTGCCGTCCTCCCGGATGACGGGGACGAAGCCGATGCCGCCTTCGTTGATATCCGGGGGCAGGATCCTGATCCCCATGGCGCGCGTGCTGTTCATATAGCCCGTGAGCTTGGTGCTCATATCGATGACGCTCGTCATGACGGCCGCCATGAATTCAGCGGGATAGCGTGCTTTCAGCCAGGCGGTCTGGAGAGCAACGACCGCGTAGCAGGCGGCGTGCGATTTGTTAAAGGCATATTTGGCGAAATCCATCATGGAATCATAGATCCGCCCGGCGGTTGCCGGAGAAATGCCGTTGCCGCTGCAACCGGGGATCTCATCCCCGGGGATCCCTTCGATGAAATTCTTGCGCTCCACCTCCATGACGTGCTGTTTCTTCTTGCTCATGGCGCGGCGCAGCAGATCCGCGCGTCCCAGGGAGTAGCCCGCCAGGCGCTGCACGATCTGCATGACCTGCTCCTGGTAGACGATACAGCCGTAAGTGGGTTCCAGGATAGAGACCAGTTCCGGCGTCTCATAGGTGATATGCTGCGGATCGTTCTTGCCGGCGATGTACTTCGGTATGAAGTCCATGGGACCGGGGCGGTAGAGTGAGATGCCTGCGATGATGTCCTCAAAGGAACGCGGCTTCAGATCCTTCATAAAGGACTGCATGCCGCCGGATTCCAGCTGGAACACGCCGTCGGTGCGGCCGCTCGAGATGAGATCCATGGAGACGGGATCGTTCAGGTCGATCCGGTCGATATCGATATAGTCCGGATCCTGCGGTTCTCTGCCTGCCAGAGCGTTGGCGCTTCTCACGGCATCCTTGATGACCGTCAGCGTCCGCAGACCAAGAAAATCCATCTTCAGCAGCCCCAGTTCCTCTATGGTGGTCATGGGGAACTGGGTGGTGACGGAACCGTCCTGTGCACGCGCCAGGGGGACCAGTTCCATGGCGGGTGCGCTGCAGATGACGACACCGGCGGCGTGCACGGATGCATGTCGCGGCAGTCCCTCGAGCTTGCGGCAGTAGGAGAGGAGTCTGGCCACCTCGGGATCGGCCTCTTCAGCGGCCTTAAGGCCGGGGGAGATCTCCAGGGCGCGCTCCAGCGTGATGTTCAGTTCATTGGGGATCAGTTTGGCGATCTGATCGCCGCGGGCATAGGAGAGATCCATAGCGCGGGCCACGTCGCGGACCACGCCGCGAGCCGCCAGAGTGCCAAAGGTGATGATCTGGGTGACCCGGTCCTTGCCGTATTTCTCCGTCACATAATCGATGACCTCCTGGCGCCTCGCGTATTCGAAGTCCACATCGATATCCGGCATGGAGACCCGCTCTGGATTGAGGAAGCGCTCAAAGAGGAGGTCATAACGCAGAGGGTCGAGGTTGGTGATGCCCAGACAGTAGGAGACAAGGCTCCCCGCGGCGCTGCCTCTGCCCGGTCCCACCGAGATGTCGTGCTGTCTGGCGTAGTTGATATAGTCCCAGACGATGAGGAAGTAGTCCACGAAGCCCATGCGTGTGATGACGGAGAGCTCGTAGTCCAGCCGTTTCCGCAGGGGGTGCTCCGGGTCCGATACATCTTCGTCCGGATAACGGCGGACAAGTCCGTCCAGGCACAGGCGGGTCAGGCAGGTCAGGCTGTCGGTGCCATCCGGCACATCGTAGCGGGGGATCCGGCGGACGCCGAATTCGATGGTGACTTCGCACCGGTCCGCGATGCGCTGCGTGTTGTCGATGGCTTCCGGCGCATAGGGGAAGAGGGCGCGCATCTCCTCTTCGCTGCGGACATAGTACTGCCCCTGTGCGTAGCGCATGCGGTCGGTATCCGTGATCTTTTTTGCTGTCTGGATGCACAGGAGGACATCGTGTGCTTCCCAGTCCTCCGGCAGCGTATAGTGGCAGTCATTCGTGGCGACGAGCGGGATCCCCAGCTCCTCTTTCAGCCGCAGCAGACCGGAGTTTACGCGTTTCTGTTCCGGCAGACCGTGATCCTGGAGTTCCAGGAAATAGTTGTCCGCGCCAAAGGTTTCCCGGTACCAGCAGGCGGTCGCACGGGCTCCCTCATAGTCACCGGCGGTGAGTTTGACGGCCACTTCGCCGGCCAGACAGGCAGAGAGACAGATGAGTCCTTCATGGTACTGTGCCAGGAGTTCACGGTCCACGCGGGGCTTGTAGTAGTAGCCCTCGGTAAAACCGCGGCTCACGAGCTGCGTCAGGTTTTCGTAGCCCTTATTGTTTTCCGCAAGCAGGATCAGGTGGTAATAGCGTTCCCCGGACGCGTTGTTTTCTCTGTCGTAACGGGAATCCGGGGCGACATAGACCTCGCAGCCGAGGATCGGCCTGATCCCTGCCTCCGTGCATGCTTTATAGAAGTCGATGACCCCGTACATGACCCCGTGATCCGTGATCGCCGCGGCAGTCATGCCGAGTTCCCTGACGCGTGCCACGTAATCGGCGATCTTGTTGGAACCGTCGAGCAGACTGTATTGGGTATGCGTGTGCAGGTGGACAAAGGCCATGTCGTGTTCCCTCTTTTCATGGTATAGTATACTATCATGCGACTCGTGTTTCCATCTTATGAATTTATCCTGTTTTTCCTGCCGGTGTGTCTGGCCGGATATTACGGACTGCGCCGGCTTACGGCGGACCGCGCGAACGGCGCGGCCATCCGCCGGGGATTTCTGGCGCTGGTGTCCGTGTTGTTCTACCTCTCCTTCGGCGCACGGAATCTCCTGCTCCTGTCCCTGCAGGCGGCCGGAACGCTGCTCATCGCAAAGCTCCTGCTGCACTTCCGTACCGGACGGAGAGGCCTGTGCGTTTACGCGGCGGGCATTGTGCTGAATCTCCTGCTCCTGTGCTTCTATAAGTATGCGTCCCCGGTTCTGCCGGTGGCGCTGTCCTTTACGACGTTTTCCGCGATCTGGTTCCTGACGGATGTGAGAAGCGGAGAGATCACGGCGTTTGATCCGCTGCAGTGGCTCTCGTATTTCTTTTTCTTCCCGAAGCTCCTGCAGGGTCCCATCATGCGGTACACGGATTTTCTCGACAGGGCAAAGGAAGCCGCTGTCACACCGCCGACGAAAGAACGCTTCGCCAAGGCCTGTCTGTATTTCGTGCTGGGGCTCTCGAAAAAGGTGCTTCTGGCGGATGCGCTCGCAGCCGGCGCGGATCTCGCCTATTCGGCGCCCGCGGATCTCCTGTGGTCGGAAGCCGTGCTCACGGTCTTTGTCTATGCGTTTCAGATCTATTTTGATTTCAGCGGATACTGTGATATGGGACGGGCGGTCGCCTGGCTTTTCGGGTTCGATCTGCCCGTGAATTTCGACCGGCCCTACCGGAGTGAGAATATCCGGGATTTCTGGCACTGCTGGCACGCGACGCTGAACGCGTTCTTCGCCGCGAACCTGTATATCCCGCTGGGAGGCGGCAGGAAAGGTCTGCCCCGGAAAATCATGAACATCATGATCGTCTTTATCCTGAGCGGGCTCTGGCACGGCAGCGGCGCCGGCTTCCTCATCTGGGGGATCGCGCACGGCCTTCTCACCTGTGTCTGCGCCTGCCTGAAGAAACCGCTCCCTCTGCCCCGCTTCGTGAAACGGCTGTGCACCTTTGTCTTTGTGAGCCTCGCATGGGTGCCTTTCCGGGCGGAGAGCCTGAGAGACGCGGGAACACTCCTGCGCAAACTCTGGAATGTGCCCTGGTTCGTACTCCATGACCGCTTCATCGATCCGTTCCGGAACGATCTGATCTGGTATCCGTTAAAGGTGCTTGGCGTTCCGGACGCCCGCACGGGCGGGATCATCTGTATGTGGCTGCTCCTTGCGGTATCGGCATTCCTCGTTTTCGTGTCTCCGGATGCCGTCCGGCTGGCGGAAAAGGCGGGTGTTTTCATGACGGGTCCGAACCGGGGGGAGGAAGCACACGGCGGCCGGGGGAGGCTTGCGGGCACGGTCGGGCTCGCCGCCGGAACGGCAGTCCTGTTTGTTCTGTGCATCCTGTCTCTCGGAAACGTCAGCAGTTTTGTGTATTTCAATTTCTGAGTGATATACAATAACGCATGATATGAAAACAAATGATATCATAACAAATGATATGAAAAAGAACCGGGCAGGGAGTTTTCTTCTGTTCTCCGGGATCTTTGCGGCCGCGGGACTGCTCCTCGCAGCCGCGATCGTCGCTGCCGCGGACCCGTTCTTTAGGTATCACGATCCGCTGCCGGGCTTTCCCTACGTGATCGACAACCAGCTCTCGCAGAATATCGGCATGGCGGAACGGTTCTCCTATGACGGCGTGATCACGGGTTCCTCCATGACGATGAATTTCGACACGCAGGATTTCACGGAACTCTTTGCGGATCATCCGCAGGTGCTGAAACTCACCATGAACGGCGCGCTGCCCGGAGATATCGGGCGCATGCTTGAGGCGGTGTACGGCGGTAGGAGCGCCGCAGAGGGGGAGATCCGGGAGATCTTCATCGCGATCGATCCGGCGGCGTGGACAGCGGAAGAGGGGAGTGTGAAATATCCCTATCCGGAGTATCTCTATGACCGGAACCCGTTCAATGATGTGAAATATCTGCTGAATATGGAGGTGCTGCTGGAGTATTGCATGAAGCCGGCGGCGGAGCGCGAAGGGACACCGTTAAACCGGGTCTATATGACGGAATGGGATGATGACCTGTATTATACGCTGGACTGGATCCTCAGCCATTATGACGATCCGGCGGCCGCCCCGGAGCAGACACCGGCAGACGCGTATCTAGCGGACACGGTGCGCAATATGGAGACGTATATCCTGCCGTATGTCCGGGCGCATCCGGAGACGGAATGGTATTTCTTCTTCCCGCCGTATTCCCTGTTCTACTGGCATGACGCGGTGCGCGGGGATCACCTCGAGGCGACGCTCGCCCAGGAGGCCGCCATCACGGAGCTGCTCCTGAAAGAAGAGAATGTGCGCGTGTTCCAGTATCAGGACCGGGAGGAGATCATCACGGATCTCGACGGCGGCTATATGGATGAAGTTCACTTCCGCCCGGAAGTGAATGCATATATGGCCGCAGATATGGCGGCGGACGGAGAGAGGATCCGTGATGCGGCGGATATGGAGCGGCATCTGACCCATCTGAGAACGATCATTGAAAGCAGGGAGCCGGAACTGGCCGAACGGATACGGTCTTATAAAACGGGGTAAGGGATCACCGCCGCTGTCTGGCGGCTTCGAAACAGAGCAGGGCAGCGGATACGCCGGCATTCAGGGATTCCACCGATCCCGCCATCGGGATGCGGATCCGCGCATCGGAGAGGGAAAGCGCCGTGGCGGTCAGGCCTGCGCCCTCATTGCCGATGAGAAATGCGCAGCCGGTACGGTAATCCGCTTTGTCATAGGGATCCGCTCCGCGCAGATCGGCCGCGTAGATCGTGACACCGTGACGCTTTAAGAGGTCACTGGCATCCTTGATATCCCCCACACGAAGAAACGGCAGACGGAAGATCGACCCCATGGTACTGCGTACGACCTTGGGATTGTACGGGTCCGCGGTATCGCCGGCGAGCAGGATGCCGGTGACACCGGCGGCTTCGCCCGTGCGCAGGATGGTGCCGAGATTTCCGGGGTCCTGCAGATTTTCGGTGACAAGGATCAGCGGCGGCACGGAGCTGTCCGCAAAGAGGTCATCCGGAGAGGTGTCCCGCATCCGGACGACAGCCAGCGCTCCCTGCGGATGAACGGTGTCGGAGAGCCGCTCCATCACCTCCGGTGTCACGGTTTCCGTCCCGCAGGGGAAGGCCTCGATCAGGGCACGGTCTTCAGCGGTCAGAGCGGATAAAAAAGCCTCTGTCACATAGAGCTCTTTCACCCTGCCGGGAGGTGCCTCCCTGAGGATCCGCAGCCCTTCGATGACAAAGGCATGTTGTTTTTCCCGTTCGGAGCGTTTTTTCAAAAGTGCCTGAACACCCCGGATCCGGCTGTTGCCTGTGGAACTGATCATGTGTTACAGGATCTTGGACATCCGGTAATGATACTCGTCGATGGTCTTGGTCATGGAGAGCGCTTCCTCGATGTCCAGATCGGTGATCCCGCCGTTTTTGGATGCCACCACGCGGTTGGTTTTGCCCTCGGCGATGATGTCCGCGGCATAGCAACCCATGATCGCCGCATAGAAACGATCCTTGCAGGTAGGGGAGCCGCCGCGCTGCATGTAGCCCAGGATGGTCGCCCGTGTCTCCACACCGGTGGCCGCTTCGATCCGCTTGGCCATGGAGGTCGAGTGGCCGATGCCCTCGGCGTTGACGATGATATGATGCGTGTGGCCGCGCTTGCGGTTGCGGACGATGTTGTCGATGATGCCCTGCTCGTTAAAATCGTACTTCTCGGGGATCAGGATGTCGTCGGCACCGGTTGCGAGACCGCACCAGAGGGCGATGAAGCCGGCGTGACGCCCCATGACCTCAACGATGGAGCAGCGCTCATGGGAGGAAGAGGTGTCACGGACCTTATCGATGGCCTGCATCGCCGTGTTGATGGCCGTGTCGAAACCGATCGTATAGTCCGTGCAGGCGATGTCCAGATCGATGGTGCCCGGGATGCCGATCGTGTTGATGCCGTGCCGTGCCAGTGCCTGCGCGCCGCGGTAGGAGCCGTCACCGCCGATGACCACGATCCCGTCGATGCCGTGTTTGTGGCAGATATCGGCAGCCTTCTTCTGACCCTCCTCGGTCTTAAATTCCATGCATCTGGCCGTGCCCAGGATCGTGCCGCCGCGCTGGGAAAGATCCGCCACACTGTGGCGTTCCAGATCGACGATCTCTTCGTTGAGCAGGCCCTGATAGCCCTTTTTGATCCCCTTGACCGTCAGGCCGTTGTCGATTGCCTTGCGGGTGACCGCACGGATCGCGGCATTCATGCCGGGGGCATCGCCTCCGCTGGTGAGCACTCCGATGGTCTTTACCTGCTTACTCATGGGCTTTCTCCTTGGTTTTGCCGGTTTCCTCCGGTTTGGGCAGACGGTCATAGGTATCGGCGAGACGGCGGATGCTCTGCGCCAGATCCTCGGAGAGGAAGTCCGGCTTTAAGCGCCACTGCCAGTTGTCTTCGGCGCGTCCGGGGGTGTTGATCCGCGCTTCCCGTCCCTTGACCAGATAGTCGGTCAGGGGGATGATGCACAGATCCGCCACGGAGCGGTAGGCTTCGCGGATGAAATCCCATACGAAGCGGCCATAGTCCGTATCCATGGAATTGGTATAGCGGCGCACAAAATCGCGCTCCCCGTCATTGATCTCCTCGATCCAGGCGCGGGAGGGCGTGTTGTCGTGCGTGCCGGTGTAGACCACGCAGTTTTTGATGTGCTTGTGCGTCGTATAGGCGCTGTTCCAGCTGGTAAAGGCAAACTGCAGGACTTTCATCCCGGGCAGACCGCTGTCAGCCAGAAGTTTTTCCTTCTCCGGCGTGTTATTGCCCAGATCCTCCGCGATCATCGGCACGTCACCCAGCTGCTCGCGGACGGCGCGGAAGAAATCCATGCCCGGTCCCCTGTGCATCTTGCCGTGGAGCGCATCGGTATCCTTGAAGGGGATCGCGTAATACTCCGCGAAACCGTGGAAATGATCGATGCGGATGACATCGTAGAATTCATAATTGCGCCTGATCCGCGCGATCCACCAGGAGAAACCGCGTTTCTTTTCGGCATTCCAGTCATAGATGGGGTTCCCCCAGAGCTGTCCGGTGGCGGAGAACGCATCGGGCGGGCAGCCGGCCACGACAGAGGGGGTCAGATCTTTGTTCATGAGAAAAGCTTCCGGATGGGCCCATACATCGGCGGAGTCGAGCGCGGTATAAAACGGCAGATCGCCGATGATCCGGATGTTCTTTTCGGCCGCATAGGCATGCAGCTTATGCCACTGTTCATCAAACTTGAACTGGCGGAATTCATAAGAGGAGATCTCTTTTGCCAGGCGCTTTTTCGCCTCGGCAAGGGCTGTTTTATCGCGCTTACGCAGGGGGGCATCCCATTCGGTCCAGGGTTTGCCGCCCTGATCGCCCTTGATGGCCATGAACAGCGCGTAGTCCTCGAGCCAGAAGCTCTCCTTTTTGCAATAGTCCTTATAGGCTTTCTCCCGGTCCAGACCTTTTTCCAGAAACCGCTCATGCGCCAGGGAAAGAAGCGGGAACCGATTCTCATAGAGGCGTCCGTAATCCACACGCTCCTGATCGCTGCCGAAATCTTTGGAATTCACCTCGTCCCAGGTCAGAAGTCCCTCTTCGATCAGCGTTTCAAGGCAGATAAAATACGGATTCCCCGCAAAAGCCGAAAACGGCTGGTACGGGGAATCGCCGAAGCCCGTGGGACCGATGGGCAGGATCTGCCAGTAACTCTGTCCGGAACGGGCCAGAAAGTCGATGAAAGCATAGGCTTCTTTGGAGAAGCAGCCGATGCCGAAGCGGGACGGCAGGGAGAATACAGGGAACAGGATGCCTGCTTCGCGCTGCATCTTCATCATTTCACCGTGACTTTGGTGATGTGGGGGTTGGCCCCCTCATACCAGTACAGGAAGCCCTCGCAGTCGATGGTGTCGCCGACCTTGAGACCCTCCACCGCCTTGTAGACATCGCTGTCCTTGTTGCAGAGGTAGCTCTCCACGGTAAAGGTATAGGTATTGCCGTTCACGGATGCGTCGAAATAGAGGTCGTCGCCCTGCGTGCCGGAATTGTCCCAGTTGTAGAAGAAGGCCTGACCGTCGCCTTTGTCCTCCACCTTAAGAGAGGAGAAGGAGACGAACTCGTTCTGGTGATCGATGAGGGTGTCGGAGCCGAGCAGCTGCGTCGCATCCAGAGCGGGGGCGATGTAATTGCCGTCTTCGATCTCAAAGGTCGAACCGGAAGCGATCTCCTGCTCGCCGTTGAACTCTCCGCGGTAGCCGGTGACCTTGATCTTGGTGCCGGGCTTTAACTTCTCGTAGTCTTCCTTGGAGCAGTTCATCTCATAGATAAAGTAAGCGCCGTCGCGGTCCTGCGTATAGATGGTGGCCTTGTCCTCCCACCATTCCTGCTTGGCCTGCACGTAGGTCTCAATGGTCACCTCGGAATCGACCGGGGCATTGATATACTCGGCGTGCGTCATGACGCCTTCGCCTTTGACATCCTCAAAGGTGGAAGGTGCGGATGCGGGAGCTGCGGGTTTGGAGCCGCAGGCTGCGAGAGACAGGGTCAGGGCGGTGCCCATCAGGATCAGTGTCAGTTTTTTCATAATTATTCTCCTCCGGTAACGAATGAAATAAACACCAAAGATTATAGTCTTTTTGGGGGAAACGTCAAGTTGGAGCGGGAAGGGGGCTTCTGCTTGTCGTTGATACCGTATTTTGGTATACTGACAGGGACTCTGCGAAGCGGAGAGTGTATTCGGAAACTGATGAAACCGTAAGGAGAACATACTATGGCACAGAGGCCGGGCGGCAGACAGAAACACATCACGGAAGGGGGCACGGGGGTCCACAGAAGAGGAGAGGGACTCGGTACGGGTCCTGTGGGGAGCGGCTCCAATTTCCACGGCGGCGGACAGCCGTCCGGAAACAGATCTTCTTCGGCGCCGGTGCGCGGCGGCGGGATCTCCATGGGAGCGATCGCCATCCTGCTGGTGGTATTCTTCCTGTTCCGCAGTCTCGGCGGATCCGATACGGAGCCTGCGGGAACGGCGGAGACACCGTCCGTGACCGAAACGCAGACCGCATCGGGACAGGCGCAGGGCGGTACGGACATGGGATCGCTCCTGACCGCGCTCCTGGGCGGCGGCGGATCGTATACGAGCAGCACGGATTACGGTGACTGGAAGGATACCGCCTATCAGACGGGACAGCTGAACACGGCGGTGGCTGACGGGGCGCGTGAGAAGCGCACTGTCATCCGCGGCGGCGGGGACGACACCAATGTGATCCTGATCTACCTGTGCGGCACGGACCTGGAGTCCAAGAGCGGCATGGCCAGCCGCGATCTGCAGGAGATGATCGATGCCTCCATCAACGATCATGTGCGGATCTACGTCTATACCGGCGGCTGCCGTAGCTGGCAGAACCGCGTGATCTCCTCCGGCGTCAACCAGATCTATGAGGTGGCGGACAACGGGATGAGGTGTCTGGAGAGCAATATGGGCACCGGCTCCATGGTGGACCCCGCCACACTGGTACAGTTCCTGAACTGGGCAAAGAAGAACACGAGCGGCAACCGCTATGATCTGATCTTCTGGGATCACGGCGGCGGCTCGGTGTCGGGCTACGGTTATGACGAGAAGAACCCCCGTGCCGGCTCCATGGATCTCGCAAATATCGGCAAGGCGCTCAAGCAGGGCGGACTCACCTACGATTTTGTCGGTTTTGACGCCTGTCTCATGGCGACGGTGGAGACCGGGCTTGTCGTATCGGAATATGCCGATTACATGATCGCCTCGGAGGAGACAGAGCCCGGTGTGGGCTGGTATTACACCACATGGCTGACGGAGCTGTCAAAGGATCCCGGCAAACCCACGGTGGAGATCGGCAAGTGCATTGCGGACACCTTTACCACAGCCTGCGCTTCGAGTGCGCCGGGGCAGAAGACGACACTGTCCGTGGTGGATCTGGCGGAACTCTCCCTCACGGTCCCGGAGAGCCTGAAAGAATTTGCCTCCTCCACCTCGAAGATGATCTCGGACGGGGAATATGCAGCGGTTTCCGATGCCAGAAGAGGAGCGCGCGAATTCGCCGCCTCTTCCAAACTCGATCAGGTGGATCTCGTGCATCTGGCCATGAATATGGGGACGGAAGAGGGACAGGCGCTCGCGGAGCGGATCCGGGGTGCCGTCAAGTACAATATGACCTCGGAGAATATCCCCAATTCGTACGGACTCTCGATCTATTTCCCGGCAAAGCGGCTTTCCAATGTCGATTCCGCCGTGAATACCTATGAAGCCATCGGAATGGACGAATCCTACACGCGCATGATCCAGGAGGCCGCTTCCATGAGTGCCTACGGCCAGGCTGCCGCAGGCGGTCCGCAGAGCGCATACGAGAGCATGACCGGCGGGTCATCGTCTCTTTACGACGGAGCGGATGCGCTGACACAGCTGCTCTCCACGATGCTCTCCGGCAATCTCACGGGTGTCTCCGGACTGACCTCCTCGAACTGCTCGTTCCTCGACAGGGGCGTGGCGCCGGATGTGGCGGCGACCTACATCTCCGAAAACAGTTTCCCGGATACGGAGCTCGTCTGGCAGGAGGACGGTTCGGGCAACCGGGTGCTCTGTCTCGACGAGACTGCCTGGTCCATGGTGCAGGAACTGGTCCTCAACATGTTCTATGACGACGGCGAGGGTTATGTCGACCTCGGGCTGGACAACGTCTATGAATTCGATGACAACGGCAACCTTCTGGCGCCGCAGGACCGTACGTGGGTCTCCATTGAAGGGCAGCCGGTGGCCTATTACTATATCGATCAGTGCGACGGAGCGATCACGGGCTATGTGCCGGCGATGCTCAACGATGAGCGCGTGAACCTCCTCGTCACCTTTGACGATGCGCATCCGTACGGTGTGGTGATCGGAGCGAATTATGATTATGAAGAGACCGGGATCGAAGTCATCGCCAAGAACCTGACGGAACTTGTCGACGGGGACCGTCTCGATTTCCTCGCCGATTTCTATACTTATGACGGCGAGTATTCGGACAGTTACTTCCTCGGGGAGACGCTGACGGTATCCGGTGCGATGGAGGATCTGCGGATCAGCAATACCGATGTCGGGAGCGGCCGCGTGCGGATGCTTTACCGGCTGACGGATATCTATAACAAGGATCACTGGACACCGGCTGTCGAGGGATAACGGGGCATTCATGGAGAAGCGGTTCACGTCGGGTTTCTACCGGATCCTGGCTGCGGTGATCGGGGCGCTGTGCCTCCTGCTGTTCGTCTTCGGACTGTTTTTCACCATTGTGTACAGACAGTACGAGGAAAATGACCTCCCGGAGCTTGTGCGGACCTCCCCGATCCTCGCCGTGTTATCGCTTATTGCCGCACTGGGGATCCTGTGGGGGATCCTGCGGCTTGCGGATCCGTATCTGAAAAACCGTTCTCCGCGGTTTTTCGGTTCCTGGCGGATCCTGATCCCCGGTCCCGGTTTTGCCGTTTTCTCCGTACTGCTCATCGGGTTCTGTGCCTTCCTTATAGCCGTGATCCGCGGGCTTCCCACCAACGATGCCGGAATGCTGCATGAGATCACGCAGCAGTTCCTGCGCGGGGATTATTCGGACATCGATCGCGGCTATCTGGTCTACTGCCCGCACCAGCTTTCCTACTGCCTCCTGTCCGGATGGATCATGCGGCTCTCCGGAGAGCAGAACATGACCGCCTTTCAGGTCTGCAATGCCGTATCGATCTGGTTCACGATGTTCTTTCTGTATGAGATCACCTGGGAACTCTTTGAGGATCTGCGGGTACTGGCTTTCTGGAATCTGATCGGTACGGGATTTCTGGCGCTGTATGTCTATGTCACTTACATCTATAACGATATCTGGAGCATGGGTCCGCTGTTTGGGGCCCTGTATTTCTGGATCCTGTTCCTGAAGAGGAACCGTCCCGGTCCGGCTGTGCCTGCCGTACTTCTCGCTTCCCTGTCATTTTTCATCAAGACGAACGGGCTCATTGCGCTGATCGCCATGGGAATGACCGGCGTGTTCCTCCTCCCCGGCAGGCTGAAAGAGAAGAAATACCGCGAGGCTGCCGTGATCGTGGCCTCGGTCCTGGGGCTTGTCTTTCTGCCGCTCCTGTCGCAAAAGGCACTGAACGGGTATTATGAGGCTGTGAGCGGATACCGGGTGGCGGCCGGGGAACCGGGAGCGGCCTACATCGCGATGGGGCTGGAAGAGACAGGGACCGGACTGTACGGCTGGTACAACGGAGAGAACAGACGGCTCCTGACGGAGGCGGAGCTGGACAGTGACAGGGCGGCGGTCCTCGCATGGGACAGGATCGGAGAGCGCTGCCGGCTCTTTGCCGCGCATCCCGGGTACACGGTCCGCTTCTTCGGCTGGAAATACCTGTCGCAATGGGGGGATCCCACCAAGGGGAGCCTCCGGGAACAGGAACTGACCGGCCGGCATCAGGAGGGCCTGCGTCCCGCACTGGCCGATGACTTGACCTTTGGGACCGGATACCATATCATGCAGGGAGTAATGCATCTCTTCCACCTGCTCCTTTGTTACTTCAGCATCCACGGGATGCTCTCTCTCATAAGGGGCAGAAGACGGCTGGCCGGCGAAGCGGGTCTGCTGCTGCTGTTCATCTTCGGAGGGATGCTTTTTCATGAAATCTGGGAAGCGGCCGCGCGCTATGCGCTCCGCTACGAGGCGGCCTTCCTGCCTTTTGCGGCAGCCGGGGCGGCGGATCATCTGATGCGCATCCGGATCGGACAGAAAGGGATCGGGAAACATGAAGAACAGAAAACTGACCGCGCTTGACAGATTCCTACTGGGGCTTTCCCGGGAGACGATCCACCGGGTCATCCTGGTGCTCCTCTTTGCGGGATCCCTCATCATCCGATGGAAGCTGGCGCCGGAAACCACCATTTCCTCGGATTATGAGCTCTACATCAAAGGCTGGCCTGACACCTACAGGGAGCTCGGGTTTGTGGCAGGCATGCGGCAGGTGATCGGAGACTACTATGTCCCCTTCAATATCATGTATGCTGTCATCGGGCTTTCCCCCTGGGAGCCCTGGGTACTGGCCTCCCTGTTCTCCTGCATCTTTGATTATCTCATTGCGGGACTGGTATATTTCCTCCTGCGGGATCTGTTCCTGATCCGCGGCGCGGCCGATGCGCCGTTAAAAGCGGCTTATATGTCGGCGCTTACCTGCTATCTGCCGTTCATCTTCATGGAGAGCGCATTGTGGAAGCAGTGCGACGGTTTCTATATCTTTTTCGCCCTGCTTGCTGTCTATCTGCTCCTCATCAAAGACCGGCCCACGCTCGCTTTTGCCATGCTGGGGATCAGTTTTTCCTTCAAACTGCAGTCCGTCTTCTTCTTCCCGTTTTTCGTGCTGCTCTACTTCCTGAAGAAGAATTTCAGTATCCTGCAGTTTCTGTGGATCCCGGGCTGCTATCTCGTCGCGGGTCTTCCGGCGGTGCTCTGCGGACGCGGCCTGAGGGCCACCTACTTCACCTATTTCATGCAGATGACGGAGGGAACGGACTACGGGACGACCTCGTTCTCGGAGAATTACGGGATGGTGGCCAATTATCCGAATGCGTATAATTTCGGACTGGACGAGTATCTGGGGACGCTGGCGCTGCCGGCGGTGATCTTCACGATGATGCTGCTCGCGCTGTCGGTTGCGCTGGCGATCCGACGGGATCTGCGGGATCCGGTGCGGCTGCTCTATCTGCTGGCCTGGCAGATCTGGACCTGCGTCATGTTCCTGCCGTCCATGCATGACCGGTATGATTACGGCGCCGTGCTCCTGTTCAGCCTCCTGATCGCCCTGCTGCCGCGTGAATCGGTCGTGCCTGCCTGCGTCCTCAATATCGGCACCTTTATCATCTTCATCCGTGCGGCACGCATGGATGCGGTGGGCGTCTCCCTGCATCTGCTGGCACTTATCTATCTGGCTGCGTTTTTCCTGACTTCCTGGATACTGGTGCACAGACTCATTCTGCTGCGCGAAGACGGGAGATAGGGAAACGGTTCAGGGCTTCCTGACCAGGGCAAAATCCCCGTAAGCGGTGATCTCCGCGGCTTCGATCCCGGGGAAACCGTCCAGTTCCGACTGATGCAGGATCAGTACCTGCCTGTCCAGATCGATCCCGGAGAGATCCTCCGGCAATCCGAAGACAAAATCAGAGAAAGCCGAGGCAATGCGGAATTCCGCCGTTTCGTCCTTCCATACCACGGTGTCCCGGAATTCCTCCGGCGGCGTACCCGTTGCATAGAGTGCCACGACGAACGGTGCGGCCACGCGGGTGTAGGTGGAAACGATCTGTTTCCCGTCTCCGGCGGTCGCGGCGGCGGCCTGAGCGGCTTCCGCGTAACCCGGCATGAAGAATCCGTCCGAACAGGCTAATTCCCGGTATCTCTCACCGAAGTAATCATGGGTGAACAGGAGTGCTCCGCAGAGAATGAGCGCACAGACGGCTGCTGCGGCAGCCTTTTTCTTCTGCCACAGAGCCTGCAGGGCCAGAGCCTGAAAATACAGGAACGGGACCAGCAGCATGGTCATGCGGTTGATGTCCAGTTCGATGAAAAGGGAGAATACGGCCGTGCAGCCGGTCAGGATCACGAATATCGTATCCTCCGGGTGCTTTTTTTGCATCCGCCTGACGGAGAGGAAGATCCCGCCCAGTGTCAGCGGGAAGGTGAACCGGTACATCTGCGCAAAGCCCGGCAGGACATTGCAGTATAACTCGTCCCGTTCAGCGCCGACGGTGAAGAAGATAATTAAATATCGAATGTTATTTAATATGAGCGAAAGTAGTTCGCTTCCGGAGGAGAAAACGCTCCGGGAGGCGGTGAGGACGGGGACCGAGAACCAGGGCGTCTCGATCGGACCGCGCCCGGACAGATTGACCGCAAAAAACAGGATCAGCGGGGAAAGTGTCAGGACAAAGATCAGGGCGGAGAGGAAGAGTTCCCGCAGTGTCATCCTCCCGTTCCGCACGCAGCAGATCCCGATGAGCACAAGGGCGAGCGGCACCACCAGTGTGGCGGAACCGTAGGACCACGTACACAGAGCAAAGCAGAAAGCGGAAAGCAGATATTTCGGCAGCCGGCGGACAGTCGATGCGGCCGCATGAAGAAAGGACAGAACAGACAGCGTCAGGAAGAACGGCAGGATATTGGCATCCAGTGTCCAGCGGCTCATCATCAGATGCCAGGGATTTACGACGGCCGGGAACAGGATCGCCAGAGAAAAGAACTGCCTGAGACTGCCGGATGCTTCACTGTTTTGTTCCGCGTTCTGCGGGACGGCAAAGGGAAGCAGCGCCAGAAGGGGCGGTGTGAGGCTTCCGAGGAGCGCCGGCACGAGACGCAGGGAATAGATATTTTTGCCGAATAACGCGGTGGACAGGGTCACCAGGTAGTCCAGGAGCGGGCTGCCGCCGCCGGATCCCCAGGAGATCGGATAAACCGGCCAGTGATAGCCGTTCCGGTCCATTCCCCAGGTTGCGAGACAGTAGGCGTCATAACCGATCGAGGCTTCGTCCTGGTTGAGACCGGCCGGGACCATTCCGAAACGAAAGAAACGCAGCGCGGCACCGGCTGCCGCGAGGACAGCAAAGAGGAGGAGAAAGATCCTGTTATCCGCTTTCCTGTTGTTCATGCCGCCGGTGCTCCTTTGAAAATCTTTTACTTTAATGTTTTAGTGTGGTAAACTGTTGCCGGGAGGTATCCATCATGAACGAAAAGCTGAGACAGGCATCGGTCGATCACATGTTTGAGGCGATCCTGTGCCTGCGGGACAAAGAGGAGTGCTACCGCTTCTTCGAAGATCTGTGTACCGTCAACGAACTCCTGTCCATATCGCAGCGCTACGAGGTGTCCAGGATGCTGGACGCCGGCAGGACCTACCTGGAGATCGCGGCAGCCACGGGAGCTTCCACGGCCACCATCAGCAGGGTGAACCGCTCGCTGAATTACGGAGAGGGCGGGTACGAAATGGTCTTTCAGAGGCTGGATGATAAAGATCAGGGCGGCGATCAGCCGTCTCGTTCCGGATCTTCCTCGTAAACCCCGTATTCTTCGCTGTATCCGTCGTCCCCGGTGTTTTCCGCGAAATAGCTCTCGATGTCGTCTGTATAGGATCCGTAGCCTGTATCTTCTTCCCGGATATACGCCGTCTCGTCCGCCGTATCTTCCCGGTCATATGTGATATCCTCTGTGACGGCCGGCGCCTCATCCGTTTCCGGAACAGCGGCTTCGGTGCCGCGCCTGCGTCTTCCGGAACGGCCGCGTCTGGATTTTGCGATCTCGCGTTCCGCCTGTTCTTCCAGATCATCGGGCACCAGAATGGTCTCGGATGCCGGCATGGCAGATCTGCCGGTCAGGGTGCAGTGGCCCTGGAAAACGGCATCTTCATCAATGATGACCCTGGCAGCTGTGAGATCGCCGTAGACTCTGCCGGTATCACTGATCTCGATCCTGCCCTGAGGGGCTTCGATCCCGCCGTATACCTCTCCTGCATTGACGACACTGCTTGCTTTGATACCGCCGCGGACAACGCCGTTGCTGCCGATCACCACGGAATCCCTCGTACGGACAGCGCCGTTGACGATACCATCGACACGGATCGCCCGTCTGCCGATGACGGATCCCTCGATCACTACATCCGGACCGATGACCGTCATGATCCTGCCCTTTGATGCTCTGTTTCTGCCGAACAACGATACTTCCTCCTTATGATGGTCAGCCGTCGATCTGTGTCATGGACAGCGGGTCGATGTAGGACCCGTCCTGCATGAGCTGGTATCCGACGATGTTGTTGCTGTCGATGATGAAGAGGATGGATCCCCTTGTCACCTCGTCTCCCGCACGTACCATGGCATCACCGGCATTGCGGTAAACGGACTGATAGCCGTTGCCGTGATCGATCACGACCTGCTGTCCGTATTTCTCGTCCATATCCACGCGTTCGACGGTTCCCGCGCCGGAAGCGACAACGGATGAGCCTGCGGCGGCCTCCGTAAAATGCAGGATGGGATGGCCGGGCAGATCTTCCTCACCGACGCCGTCCGCGGTCAGTTCATTCAGCCGCTCGATGGATTCGTCGATGGTCACGGCGTCACGCAGGTCTCTGGTGACGATCATGATGGCCGCACCGGTCAGGGGCATCCCTGTGGGCAGATGCTTTTCCGCATCCTCTCTCTCGGCGTAGGTTTCCTTGACCGTTTTCTGGTTGATCGATTTGGACAGCCGTGCCACTACGGCGTTGAGATTACTGTTTTCCGAAACGAGGGCATTCTTCTCCTCGGTCAGGGTTTTGATCTGTTCCAGCTGCAGATTCCCGATCTGCCGCAGACCGCTGATGGTCAGCAGCGCGTAAATGGAGAAACAGATGAGGAATACCAGCAGCGCGAATCCTGCAAATGCACAGAACTGCGCGGCAAAAGGACCGATCTTGCAGGTGTTTGTATCAGCGGCGGGATCCTCGGATACGATGAGGATCGTGTAGCCGCGTCGACGCCGATGTTTTTTGGGCTTTGCTTCGTCAGACATGGGCAGAATTATAGCATGTCACAGGGCCGCATTCAATAAAAAAACTCGCTTTACTTTTCGTATGCACTGTGTTAAAGTTTGTATGTTGCGATGTTGCAACGGAGCATTTGTTTTAGTTTTAGGAGGTAGTTTCAAATGAACAAGGGAACAGTCAAGTGGTTTAACAATCAGAAGGGCTACGGATTCATTTCCGATGAGAACGGCAATGATGTATTCGTGCATTTCACCGGTCTGAATATGGAAGGGTTCAAGTCTCTCGACGAGAATGATCAGGTCGAGTACGATGTCATCCAGGGCACGAAGGGCCCTCAGGCGGTCAACGTAACAAAGTTGAACTGAAGCGTTAGCTACAAGCCACGCAAAAAGTCAAAAATCAACCCGGGTCGAGTTTACTCGTACCCGGGTGATTTTTTGGCTTTTTATGCGGCGACAGCCGGATCGCGAGGAAACGCGCAGCGTTTTCGAGCGAAGCGTGGCTTGTAGTTCTTTGTTCTAATGCGAAGCATTTTCGAGCTGAACGTGACTCGTGGTCAGTTGGCAGCATCTTCGAGCGCCCCCTCCGCCCCGCAGGCTGCCAGTACCTCATCCAGGGAGAGCGGTCCGCCGAAAAGATCGAGTGCGCTCCCGACCGTCACATCCAGGCGGCCCCGGCCGAGCTGTCTGAGCAGAGAGATATCTTCCGTTGCATGCACCCCGCCGGCGTATACCATGGGCAGGCCGTCATATTCTCCCAGGATCCCGGCCACGCCGGCCTCGATCCCGTTCTGTTTTCCTTCCGCATCCGCCGCGTGGATCAGGAATTCGTCACAGTAGCCGGAGAGCGTCTGCAGCGTTTCCGTGCAGAGTTCCACATCCGTCATGTTCTGCCAGCGATCCGTGACGATGAAGTACCGGTCGCTGTCCGTCTCCTTTTTCCTGCAGCTCACATCGAGCACCACATGCTCCCTGCCGACCGCACGCCGCAGTTCCTCCAGATGATCGAAGTCGATCCGGCCCTTTGTGAACACATAGGAGGTGACAATGACGTGTGAGGCGCCGGCGTTCAGCCATTCCTCCGCATTCCCGGCATTGATGCCGCCGCCGACGTGCATCCCGCCCGGCCATGCGGCAAGCGCTTCCATCGCCTGCTTCCTGGTCGCTTCATACTGCGGGGAATCCTTGGCATTCAGCAGGATGACGTGTCCGCCCGGGAGTCCCAGACGCTGAAAAAGCGCCGCATAATATGCGGCGCCCTGTTCCGATACAAAATTATCTACTGCGGCATCCCCCTTGTCCCGCAGAGAACTCCCGATGATCTGTTTGACCTGACCGTTGTGGATGTCAATGCAGGGGCGGAATCTCATGTTTCCGCCTCTTCAGGACAGGACATCCCGCATGGTATAGAGTCCCGCAGGCTTCCCCGACAGGTACGCAGCCGCCGCAAGGGCGCCTTTGGCAAAGATGGCGCGGGAATAGGCGCGGTGGGAGAGGGTGATGACTTCATCGGTGCCGGCGAAGATCACATCGTGATCTCCGACGATCGTACCTCCGCGGATCGAGCTGATGCCGATCTCATGACGGTCTCTGGGCTTGCGGACATCACTTCTGTCATAGACCCTTGTGAGTTCTTTTCCGGTCTTTTCGAGAACCGCTTTCTCGATCTCCTCCGAAAGAGCATAGGCCGTGCCGCTGGGGGCGTCCACCTTGGCTGCGTGGTGTTTCTCTTCGATCTCGATGTCAAAACCGGCGGCGAAGAGCTTGGGCGCCGCCTCCTTCAGGATGTCCAGAAGGACATTCACACCGATCGACATATTGGCGGAGCGCAGGACGGGGATCTCCCCGGAAAGATCCTCCAGACGCCGGATCCTGGTCTCATCCAGTCCGGTGGTGCACATGACCAGAGGGAGCTTTCTGGCAGCGCAGTAATCCATCACATTGTCTGCCGCGGAAGCATTTGAGAAGTCAATGAGGACGTCGGCGGGGACATCGCAGTCCGCCAGTTTGGAAAAGAAAGGCGATACCACCGGTTCGCTTCCGGCCATATCGACGCCGGCGACGATCTTCATCCCGGTCTCCCCGTCACAGAGCGAGGCGATCATGCGCCCCATACGGCCGTTGCAGCCATGCAGAATGATGTGTGTCATAACCGGGCTCCTTTAATATCGAGTGTTATTTAATGAGGCCGTAACCGCGCATCGCGTCAACGAGCTGCTTCTCGTGGGCGGGTTCGATCCGCGTGAGAGGCAGCCGGATCGCATCACAGTCAAAACCGATGAGAGAGAGCGCTCTCTTGACCGGAATGGGATTCACCTCACAGAACAGGGCATCCACCAGAGGCAGGACCTCGAGCTGCATATCCGCCGCTTTCTTCGTATCACCGTTCAGATATGCCATGCACAGATCGTGTGTCTGCGTCGGTGCCACATTGGAAAGGACGGAGATGACGCCCAGCCCGCCCAGGGACATGATCGGCACGATGAGTCCGTCTTCCCCGGAATAAAGCTCGATCTCCACACCGGCCGCTTTGGCCAGCGACATCATCTTTGTTGTCTGCGCGAGGCTGCCGGTGGCATCCTTGATACCGACGATGTTTTTCGTATCCCGGCACATGGCTACGACAGTCTCCGGCTGGATATTGCAGCCGGTGCGGCCGGGGACATTGTACAGGATGACGGGGAGCTTCACCGCGTCCGCCACAGCCGTGAAATGTGCGATCAGCCCGTTCTGGGTCGCTTTGTTATAGTAGGGGGTGACGGACAGGATGGCATCCGCACCCGCCGCCTCCGCTTCTTTGGACAGATAAACGGCGGTGTCGGTCGCATTGGAGCCGGCCCCCGCGATCACGGGCACTCTGTGCGCCACATGTTTCACGCAGAAACGGATGACATCAATATGCTCTTCTTCCGTCATCGTTGCCGATTCCCCGGTGGTGCCGCAGACGATGATGGCATCGGTGCCCTTTTCGATCTGGAAATCGATGAGACGGGCAAACTCTTCATAATTTACGGACAGATCTTCATGCATGGGGGTGGCGATGGCCACACCTGCGCCGCGAAATACGGACATTGCATTCTCCTTTTTCAGTGCGGGATTGACAGATCAAAGTGCATTTTAGCACCGAACACGGGCCGCGTCAACCGATCGGAGGGTTTGGATGAACGCGGATCGGAGTAAAGAAATAGACAGTTGAGAATAAAATAATAAAGAATGAGTATTGGAATCCTTGGTATACTTTTTCCGACGAAAGAAAAAACGAAAGGAGACCAATACTCATGGACATTATAACACTGCTTGACAATTATGTA
>JAEEGL013571545.1_pt1 | contig 29408 bp, 23 predicted proteins | sample 9134231 | NCBI WGS metagenome assembly JAEEGL01 (sample SAMN16246548, study PRJNA631951) | gut metagenome | biome: gut microbiome; feature: rumen; material: fiber-attached | host: Bos | place: Iran: Karaj | collected 2018-10
CATCATGGCAAAATCGCTACCGCCTTTGTCGGGCATTTTTGTTTTAATTTTAAAACGGCGGTAATGCTCATGGTTTTTTTCTCCGTTGATAAAACATACCATACAGCCTACGGCCTCACGGCCAAAAAGGTGGGAATTGTCAAAAGCTTCTATGTGGGCGGGAAGTTTTTTAAGTCCGATTACTTCTGCCAAGCGTTTTAATTTGTCGGTATTTTCCATGGCGGTGGTAATCTTTTCATCTTTGAATTGTCCCACCAGCACGCGTTCACGCATGTGAGAAAGTGCATGCAGAAAATTGCGGTAAACAGCCGCCTGTTCATATTCCAATTTATCGGAATGAGTCTGCATGCGTGCGGTGAGTTTTTCCTCCAACGCTTCAAAGTTTCCGTCTAAAAAATCGGCCATGCGCTGGGCAATTTGGCGGTAGTCTTCGTATGAGATTTTACCGGCGCAGGGGGCAGTGCACTGACCGGTATGGTAATAAATACACGTGCTGATTTTATGCGGGTCCAATGGGTTTTCCCGTGAAAAATTCCACTTGCAAGGGCGTAGCGGGGCATATTTGCTTTTCCACAAAAAACGCATTAAATTTTGAATGATGGTAGATTTTGGATAAGGGCCGTAGTATAGGTCTTGTTTGTTTTTGTGTTGCACGTCAAAGCGGCGGACCAACTGTAACCGCGGGAAATCTTCCGATAACGTGAGTTTTAGATAGGGATAGCTCTTTCCGTCTTTGCCCAAATCATTGAAAAACGGTTGGTATTTTTTAATCAGTTTTTCTTCCAACACCAGTGCGTCGCGCTCGCTCATACAGGTTACGTAATCGATTTTGGAAATGAGCGGCAGTAGCGAAGGCAACTTCCACCCGCGCGAATAGAGGTTGGACTCCTGGAAATATTGTTTTACCCGGTCGGAAAGGTTTTTTGCTTTCCCCACGTAAAGGATCGTGCCGTCTTTGGCACGCATAATGTAAACACCGGGCTTATTTGGTAAAATATCAATACGGGGATCCATACGGCTATTGTACCATTTCGCAAGGTTCTAAAAACGTCTTGACCCCTTTTTCTCAATAAGATACAATATAAATAACCGATTTTTTTGATACAAAGGAATTAGTTAAAAATGGCAAAATTAAAAACTGGACGTCACACCAGCGCTTTGAAAGCGCAACGCCAAGCCGAAAAAAGAACCTCTGCAAACAAAGGTTTGACCAAAAAAATTCGCTTGGCCACTAAAACCGTAAAGGCTTCTGCCAAAACGAAAGCCGCTACGTTGAAAGATGATTTGAAAAAAGCCGAATCTTGCATTGATAAAGCCGCTAAAAAGAAAGTAATTCACTGGAAAACGGCTGCCCGCAAGAAATCTCGCTTGGCCAAAGCCGCTAACAAAGCTGCTAAATAAGCCGCAAAAAATCTTAAAACCCCCGGAAATTCCGGGGGTTTTTTAATTGGGCGCACGGTTGTTAACAAACTAACTTAAATCAATCAAATGCCAGTTTTGCTGGTAAAGTTCCTGCAATTTACGTTTGAATAACAAATGTTCCGGGGCAAGAAGTTGCGGGTCTTGTGCTAAAAGTTCGTCGCGGTCCTCAATGGCTTTGTATAAGATATCACGGTCCGAGAAGATGTCCCCGGCTTTAAATTCCAATTCTCCGCTTTGGCGTGTCCCTAAAATTTCCCCGGGGCCGCGCAGTTGCATATCGCGCTCGCCGATTTTAAATCCGTCTCGCGTGGCACAAATAATATCCACCCGTTCTTTGGCTACACTTCCGGCATGTTGAGGCACTAAAATACAATAACTTTCGTGTTCCCCGCGGCCTACGCGCCCGCGTAGTTGGTGTAAACTGGCCAGGCCAAAGCGTTCGGCATTTTCAATTACCATTACCGTTGCATTTTTTACATCAATACCCACTTCAATTACGGGGGTGGCTACCAAAATGTCAATTTGATGAACGGCAAACCGTGCCATGGTTTCTTCTTTTTCGGTTTGGCTCATTTGGCCGTGCAAGATACCCAATTTGAACTCCGGGAATACTTTTTTCAATTTTTCAAATTCTTCCGTTACGGCTTTTGCGGAAATTTTTTCGCTTTCTTCAATCAGCGGAAAAACGATATAAGCTTGTCGTCCTTTCTGCACTTCCATTCGTACGCGGTCATAAGCCAGGCGGGAAGTGGCCGTTTCGGTTTGAATGGGTTGGCGACCGGGGGGCAATTCTTGCAGTGTGGAAACATCCAAATCCCCGTAAAACGCCAGTGCCAAGGTGCGCGGAATAGGAGTGGCCGTCATAGTCAGCAAATCTAATTTAGCTGTTTTTTCTTTCAGTTTACTGCGTTGTTTTACGCCAAAGCGGTGTTGTTCATCAATTACGGCTAAACGCAAATTGTGAAATTGAACGTCATTTTGAATGACCGAGTGCGTTCCTACCAAGATATGCAACGTTCCGTCGGCCAATTCTTTTAGAATTTTCTTTTTAGCGGCCGCTTTGGTGCTGGAAGTTAGCACGGCCACACGCACATTGAGCCCTTCCAACATGCGTTTGAATGTTAGGAAATGCTGTTCGGCTAAAATTTCGGTAGGGGCCATTAATGCGGCTTGGTAACCGTTTTCTACGGCCAGCAGCATGGCGCACAGGGCTACTACCGTTTTTCCGGACCCTACGTCTCCCTGCAGAAGCCGGTTCATGGGGCGTGGAGAAGTAAGATCATTAAAAATTTCGTTAATTACTTTTTTTTGGCTGCCCGTAAATTCAAATCCCAATTGTTGGCGGAACGGAGTGAGCAAATTCTTTTTAATTTCGTAGGAATAATCTTTAGATAAAATTTTGGTTTGTGTGCGTTTGATACCCCATGCTGTGGCCAGGAGCAAAAATTCTTCGTAGGCCAATCGTTGGCGGGCTGTTTCCAACTCAGCCGGCGAATGGGGGAAATGGACCGCTTTGAGTGCTTGCGGGGCGTTTAATAGCTTTCGTTTTTGCAGGAGCGAGGGAGGCAAAATTTCCGGCTCTGCCATAAGCGCAGGGGTTTGCAGTGCTTCGTAAATAAACTGTCTAAATTGTTTGTTGGTTAATCCCTCGGTAAGTGCATAAATAGGGGTCAAGCGGCCGGTATGTAGCTGTGCAAGAGGATCGGCCGCCACGTAATATTCATCCACGGTAATTTTATTATCAAAAAAATTATTTTTGTGTTCCCGCTTGCCGATCACCCACACTTCATTATGAAGGGTAAAATCTTTTTTGAGTGTGCCAAACGGGTCAAACCGAAACCCGCGGTACATCCGTTTTTTGAACCAGGTGCACTCTATTTGCTCGCCTTTTTCGTTTTCCAAAAAAGCTTTGAAAATCAGCACACTGTGGGCCGGGATAGTTTGCGTACGCAGTACACGTCCTTTGAAAATAACCAAAGCAGGATGATTGTATTCACTGGGGGGCATGCCCAACCGGCGGTCTTGGTAAGTGCGCGGATAATAGTGCAGCAAATCTTCCACGGTGTTTATTTCCAAGCGGTCAAATAATTTTGCCTTAGCCGGACCAATGCCTTTTAGGTATTGAATTTGCATGATAGTATTATTGTAGCAAAAAGGACTTGTTTTTTAGAAAAGGTCCTTGAAAAAAGAGTGTTCGTTCTTATACTTACAATATGCTTTCTGTTAAAACCTATTGGTCTTTTAAGGAAGGGGGTTGAAGATTTATGAAAAAATTTATTCTATTTCTAGCGGTTTGTCTAATACCGTCTTTGCTGATGGCAAAGCCGGTGTCCCTTCTGAGTCAAAATGTTCATGATGCGATTGCGGATCAAACCTTAATGGGCAAGTTCATGCGCGGAAAGACCGTTCGCGTGGCCATACATGCTCCATCTTCTCCCGATAAAGTACAGGAATATGGAGCTTATGTGCAAAGGTACTACAATATGTGGTTTAATTCCACGGCGAACATTATACGTGCTTCCGGCCGGAGAGATTTTGACGATTTGTTGCCCCGTTTGTCCCAACCGGTAAAAATGCGGTTTGTAACAGAAAAAGAGGCACATGATGTTGTGTTCAGATTACTTCCCTGGGAAGAAATACAAAAAACTTGTAGTGGTCACATGGCTTGTATGTTATATGATCGGGTCCCGGAGGTTTTTTGTGGAATGGAGGATGTGTTGTCTGTTGGAGAAAAAATTGATTTCGGGATTCTCCATGAAATAGGGCACACTTTGGGATTAGGGGATCAATATGTAATGGGGCGCAACACTAAGAATACGGATGTAAATTATGCCGGAATCGTGCAAAAAGGAAGCATTATGGACGCCGGTTCGACAAGCAAATTAGTGGAAAAAATTACAGAAGATGATGCCGATGGAATTATATTATCGGCTGACTTGGCGCTTCATAACTACGACCGTGGGGGTCAAAAAGGGTGGAAGAGTTTAGTGCCGGGGTCAGAACGATACTATGTTCACGGTAAAGTGGGCAACAGTCCTTATTCTTTTTTTATAGAACGGCGCGCGAAACATTCTATACAAGTATCTTTTGTACAATACGACGAAAAAGGGAGACCCGGGCCTGTGAAAAAATTGAAGTTTGCGCAGGGGGGGGTGAGCGTTCTTTCCCAACCAAAGGGGAGCAAAGTATTGGTGTCTGATAATGAGGGACGCCCCGTTAAAGAAGTTGGCCCGAATGGGGAGACTATTTATACTGCTTATTTCTACGAAAGCGTGCGTAAACTGGTGGTTAATAAAAAGAATCAGGTTATTTTTTATAGCAATGATGTGCGAAAGGATACTGATAAGGGAGGAGTATTTGGCGATATTGTGTCCGAAACATTTGTGAAAGAAGGAGATTCGTTTGTTAAACTTGAGAAAACCTTCTATAAAGGATATTACAGAAGAGGAGGGGAGGTAATTTATTCTCACTGGAGGGGAGAAGAACTTTATTCCATAAAATGCAACGAGATAATGTGCCAAGTGAGAGAAGGGGATGGAGCGTGGGAATTTGCCGATTCTTCCGATTTTATAAAAAAAGTAATGCCTCAAGAGGCACTTGAAACGTTGCAGGAAACGCTGAAACAATATATAAGCAAAGAAATTAACCGGAGGTAAAGACGGAAATATTTCATAAATAATCTGCAGGGGGGCTTTGGTTGGCCCCCTTGTTTTTTTATCAAATTCTCTTATACTTACAATATGCCTTCTGTTAAAACCGTGTCGGTCTTTTAAGGAAGGGGGTTGAGGATTTATGAAAAAATTTATTCTATTTCTAGCGGTTTGTTTGTTACCGTCTTTGCTGGTGGCAAAGCCGGCGGCGCTTTTGGACGGTTATGTCCACCAAGAAACTGCTGAAGGGAAGTCCTCGTATTTAACGGGTAAAATTATGCGGAGACAACCGTTGGATTTCTTTGTGGAAGTGCTCAACTTTCCGGAGAAAAAAGGGACTTATGAACTATATGTGAAGGACTTATATAACATGTGGTTTAATTCGCTTGAGGATATTTTGCGCAAGGCCAACCGCCCCGAGTTTGACGACTTATTAGCTGCTCTACCGCGGGAGGTAAAGATTCGTTTCGTAAGTAATGAGGTCCCCGCTGATTTGAAATTCGTTTTTATTCCGCCTTCGGAAATTTTTGAACAGTGTGGCGAAGGAGTTTTGGGATGTTATAAAAATACCGAAGGAGTTATCTTTGTATCAGAAAAATTAACCCACAACCCGGGGGAAGTTAACCGCGTTCATTTGCATGAAGTGGGCCATAGCTTGGGATTGGCAGATCAGTATTATTTAGGTCGGAATAATAACGCCAATTTAAACTATGCCTCTGCTATACGTGATAAGAGTATTATGAATGCAGCGAGAGGTTCAAAAAATGTAAAAGGAATTACGGAAGATGATGCCGACGGATTGATAATGGCCATTGACCTGGCGCTTCATAACTACGACCGCGGCGGTGAAAAAGGGTGGAAAAGTTTAGACAAAAAATCCAAACAATATTATATTCACGGAAGAGTCGCCAACAGCCCCTATTCTTTCCACTTGGATTTCAGGACTAATTCTATCTCCTTTGCCGAGTACGGAAAAGACTGGAAATCGGTGCAAGTGAAAGATCTTAAATTTTCCAAATCCGGGCAAGACCTTTTTGCTTCTTTGCCTAAATTGGAAGTTAAAGAAACAGATGCGCAAGGCCGCCCGGTTAAAGAAATAAGCCCGCAGGGAGAAACGGTCTATACCTCTTACTTATATGAACGGCAACGCAAATTATTTGTCGACAAAAAGGGGTTAGTAACGCGGTATGAAGAAAATATTTGGGATAGGAGCCCTTCTGATGTAGCCTTAAAGATAGTACGTTCGGGTTCGGCCGATTCTCTTGATGTGTTGATTGGTTACTTTCGTGTTTTAGGGAAAAAACCACGTGTGGCTTACGATAGGGTAGCATGGCAAGAAGAAGGAGATTCCTACTTCTACGAGGCCATGTGTTTTAAAAAGACTTGTGAGGATAGAATCCTTAGAGAGCCGCCCGATAATGTTAAGAGAGATTCGTTGCAAGAAACAATCAAACAAAAAGCATTGTTTGAACGGATGCAACGTTGGTTCAAAGGGAAGGGCAAAATAAAATCTTGAGAGCGCTGAAAATGAAAAAAACAATGCTATGGATGTTTGCATTTTTGTTTTTACCGGCTTTGTCAGTGGCAAAGCCGGCGGCGTTGCTTCATTATTATGTACATGAAGCCATTGCGGACAAGACCGGAGAGAACCTTTTAATGGGTAAAATTCTGCGCGGGCAGGCCATCCGCATAGCGGTAGAGGTACCTTCATCCCCCGATGAAATTCCCACTTATAAGCAATATGTACAAAAGCTTTACGATATGTGGTTTAATTCCACGGCGGAGATTATACGTGCTTCTGGTCGGAGAGATTTTGATGATTTGTTGCCCCGTTTGTCTAAACCTGTAAATATAGCATTTGTATCTAAGGAAGAAGAACATGATGTTTTGTTTGCGTTTCTTCCACTGGAACAGATAAGGGAAATTTGTGATAGTCGTGCTGTGGGATGTGCCGGGAAAGAAGGGAAGGTCTATGCTGTTTATGAGATGGTATTCTTGCAGACTCCTCCTAAAGGAAAAGTAAATCACACACACTTGCATGAGGTCGGGCACAGTCTGGGGTTGGGAGATCAATATGAGGAGGGCCGTAACAGGAATACAGATGTAAATTATGCCGGAGATATGTACGAAGAAAGCATTATGAATAATGGCGATTCTTATGGATTTGTAGGGAGTATTACAGCGGATGATGCTGACGGAATGATATTAGCGGCCGATTTGGCATTGCATAATTTTAACCGCGGCGGTAAAAAAGGATGGAGAAGTTTGGTGCCGGAATCGGAACGGTACTACATTCATGGCAAGATGGGGAATAGCCCTTATTCTTTTTTTGACTCCGCTGGGGAGAACGATTATAAGTATATTTCTTTTGTGAAATACAACAAAAAAGGGAAACCCAGCCCTGTGCAAAAACTGCCGTTTGCGCAGATGGGGAAAGACGTGTTTTATCAGCCGGAAGGCATCAAAGTGCTTCAGACCGATAACATAGAACGGCCGGTTGTAGAGCTTGGTCGTTATGGTGAAACTATTTATACATCTTATTACTATGACAGTATACGTAAACTGGTGGTTAACAGAGATAAACAAGTCTTATTTTTCAGTGAAAAGCAGAAAATCCCTTTTGAAACATTGGGGAAAAAGAAGTTTATCATTGTTGAAAAAGCTTTCGCAGGAAAGGGAAGTGATTTTATTGAATTAAGAAAAACAATCTCCCCCCAACAAAACGAAATAAAATATTATTCTCTGGAGCGGACAGAACAGGGAGACATCCATTATGTCATAAGATGTGCTCAGTGGGGGCAGAAATGCCATGCGGTTGAACAAGCAGGTGCCTACTATTCCGAGGAAGCATTCAATTCGATTAAAGAACGAGTGGGAGAAGTATTTGTGGATGATATAGTGGAAAAAATGTCAAAATCCCTGTGGGAAAGTATGTAAGATTTTTGAAAAATTTGGGAAAAGATAAAAGCAAAGGGTAGAAGATTTTTAAGAGGCAATTCCCCTAGGGAAAAAGCCTTGTTTTTTAATTAAATTCTCTTATACTTACAATATGCTTTCTGTTAAAACCGTAGCGGTCTTTTGAGGAAGGCGGAGAAGGATTTATGAAAAAAATTATTCTATTCCTGGCGGTTTGTCTGTTACCGGCTTTGTTAATGGCAAAGCCGGCGGCGCTTGCGGATGATTATGTTTTTAAATCGTTGGGCTCAAAAGAAGGCACCCCCTATCTAACCGAAAAAATTATGAAGGAGGAGCCGTTGCTTTTGGCAGTGGAAGTACCCAACGCCTCCGATAAAAAAGAAATTTATGAACAATATGTACAAAGCCTGTATGATATGTGGTTTAACTCGCTGGGGGATATTTTGCGCAGGGCCAACCGCCCCGAGTTTGATGATTTGTTAGAAGCTTTACCCGAACAGGTAAAAATCAATTTTGTAGAAGAAAATCAAACGGCAGATTTGAAATTCTTTTTTGTTCCGTTGCAGGAAATTCCCGGGAAATGTGAAGGGAATAAGTACACACAGGGATGTCTTAATTATATCAAGCGGGTGGTCTATTTTTCGGACAAATTATCCTCTCAACCGGGTGAGGTGAACAGCACTCATTTACATGAAGTAGGCCATAGTTTGGGGTTGGCTGACCAGTATTACCTGGGCCGCAACAGCAACGCCAATTCCAACTATGCTTCTAAAGTGCACAGTATGAGTATTATGAATGATGCCAACGGCCCGGAATACGTAACGGGTATCACAGAAGATGATGCCGATGCTTTGGTGATGGCCATTGATTTGGCACTTGGCAATTACGAGCGCGGCGGAGAGACCGGCTGGAAAAGTTTGGATGAAGATTACGAACAGTATTATGTCCACGGTAAAGCGGCCAACCGCCCTTATTCTTTCTACTTTGATGCAGCCACCAACACTGTCCGCTTTACTGAATATGATGACGAGGGGAAAATCAAACGAATGAAAAATTTTTCGTTTGCGGGCCTGGGGTTGAATATATTTGAACCGGTTTCCCCCTTAAAGGTGCTGCGCCAAGATGATTTGAATCGCCCGATAAAAGAAATCGGCCCTACGGGGGAGATTGTCTATACTTCTTATTTGTACGAACGGCACCGCAAGCTGTTTATTAAAGACGAACAGGTAGTCCGTTACGAAGAAACCATGTGGAACGGAAACCCGTTGTCCTCGCAAGCCGTTTCCAATGCGGTCAGTGCCGGCTCGGCTGATTCTATCAATATACTGGTGGGTTTCTTTGGGGTTCCAGGCCTCATGCAACAGGCCTTCTATAAAAAAATTGCACGGGAAGACAGAGGAGACTTTTTCTATGTCGCAACGTGTACGCAAAAAGAATGTAACGACGAAATAAAAAAGGAACCGCCTTCTGCAGCGTTGAAAAATTCCTTGCAAAAGAAAGACAAACAAAAAACATTGTTTGAACAGTTAAAAAATTGGCTGAAAGACAAAGTCAAAAAGAAATCGTAGAGGGGGAAAGAAAATGAGAAAAACGATTTTTGGAATAAGCATTTTCCTGTTGTTTCCTGTTTTCTTATCGGCGGCCGTTTTCCCGGGGCAGCTGCCTCCTACGGTGAGCACGTGGGCGGCTTTGAAAGACGGCGGTGCTCCGTTTGAAGAAGAAGTGAAAACAGCCATGGCCGGGCAATTGCCGCAGGGGCAAGCTCCCGCTTTGCACGAAAAAAACACGTTACTCCCTTTACTCTTGCAAGGAAAACCGTTGCGCGTGATAATCACAGTTCCACCTGCGGAAGAAGGCCGTCCGGAATTTTTGCGGTATTATCAAACCTTGCTGGGGAATGCATTTGACCAATGGTTTTTAAATTTGAGCGGTGCTATCCGCCATTATTGTAAAAAAACAGGCGATTGTAAAACATTTCAAGATGTACGTTTGCCGCGGGTAACTTTGCGCTTGGCGGCAGAGAATGACCCGGCCGATTTGAAAATATCCGTGCTAGACAATTTAGCCACCTTGCAGTATTTATGCCGCCGTGACGATTGTCACGGAACCGTAGTGCCGGGCAATGCGCATGGCCCCCTGGAAGTGATGGTATATAAGCAGGCCCCGGATAATGTGTGGTACCACGAAATAGGCCACGTACTCGGGCTGGCCGATATGTACCCGGAAGGATTTGAAACAATGGCCAGTGCTACCGTGCGCAGTAAAGAACAAGACAAGAGCCAGTCGGTTATGTCTTACTTAGGGGGACATTTCGGTTGTGAAGATGCGGACGGATTGCTTAATTTAATTGACCGTTGGACGCTTTATTTTGCGTTGCATACGTATGGGAAAGATTATAAAGCGCATATCAGCCATCGTTTGTTAAACGGATGGAACAGCTTTTGCCCGCATCAAGAGCGTTATACTCCGTTATTGTCTTTAACGGAAGAATAAGAAGCAATGATTTTGTCTAACTTATTTTAGAAGGCTCTTTTAAAGAGCCTTTTTTCCTATGGAAAGTACTTGCTTTTTTAGAGAATATCATTATACTTATGGTAGAGCCTTTTGTTAAAACGGTAATCCGTTTTTAACGGGGGTAGAGGTTTTAGTTATGAAAAAATATATTTTGTGTTTTCTTTTTTTGTTTGTAGCGGTAATCGGGATGGCAGCCTCTCCGTGGTGTGCTTTGGAGGGTTGTACTCCCCAGCAGCCGTCTGCTCAGAAAACATCTTCTCATAAGAAGAATCATTCTATGCCTCGACCGAACCCCCAACCCAAACCAAGTGCTGCTAGGGATGATGGATTTTTGCAGGTTGTAAAAGATGAAAGAGCAAATAGAATTTTACTTCCGCGTCTTATGCGAGGGGATACTTTTTATTTTGCGGTACAGTCTGTAACACGAGGGAATAAAGAGGGGGAAATTGTATGGTTTGATCTTCCTGAAAACCGGATGAGAAGAGCAAAAAGTACGACGAAGGCTGCCCTGCAGGAATGGTTTACAACTGCGGTAAAATATATAGATCCGTCTGTGAAAAATGCACTGACCAAAGAGGATCGCACGGAAGAATTTGCAGATATTTTGCCTTTTTTGCGAAAGAAGATTACAAAACGAGAGGCTGAATTAGAGGATTTAGATGTAGATTTAATAGTAATGATTGTGGATTCGCAGGATACATTTGCGGACGTATGTGGTCCAGGGGCGGAAGATTCTGTTGCCTGTGAATTTTGGGATGAAATAGAGAATGTAATCTTTATCGTTGTATTTGATAATACCGTTATATCTACGTATCTGCATGAAATGGGGCATGCTTTAGGCCTTGCGGATTTGTATAAAAAAGGATTTAAAGAAAATGGAGATAAACATGTCCATTCCTCTAACATTCGTGGTCGTGATTCTATTATGAAAGATGATGGAGATAAAATTACCTGTGATGATATAGACGGTTTTATTAACTTAATTGATTTGTGGACGGCAAATCCTTCCGAGCGTGTCACACAAGGTTGGAGAAGCCTTTGCCCGGATAGTGATGAATATTACAGGAATGGGAATTCCGTCGGGAAAAAAGAAATGAAAGAAAGAAGACAAAAAATGGTTGCTAAGCAAAAGGAAGGAATCAAAGAACGTTTGAAAAGCTAGTATAAGTTTCTCTACGTGGAATATGTTTTAAGCAAAATGTATAACCCCCGGCTTGAGCCGGGGGTTTTGCAATGTTTAGACGGAAAGAACTTAATCTTGATAATCTTTCAGCATCTTGGTGCGGCTGGGATGGCGTAACTTGCGGATGGCTTTGGCCTCAATTTGGCGCACGCGTTCACGCGTTACGTTAAACATTTTGCCTACTTCTTCCAAGGTGCGCGGATAACCCGAATCAATCCCAAAGCGCAGGCTGATAATTTTGGCCTCACGTTCGGACAGCGTGGCTAATACGTCGGCCACTTCCTGCTTGCGCAAGAAATCTACTGCCGCGCTGGTGGGGTTGGGCCCGCTTTTATCTTCAATAAAATCTTCCAAATTGGAATCTTCATCTTCACCGATAGGGGTGGAAAGAGAAATTGGGTCTTGCATGATTTTGAGCACGCTTTTTACTTTTTCCACCGATAAATGCAACGACTTGGAATAATCTTCCAAGGTCGGTTCGCAGCCGTGTTCCTGGCGGAATTTGTTGGTTACTTTTGTCAGTTTGGACACCAACTCCTTCATGTGCACAGGGATGCGAATGGTGTTGGCTTGATCGGCAATGGCACGGTTGATACTTTGGCGGATCCACCATGTAGCATATGTGGAGAATTTAAATCCGCGTTTGTATTCAAATTTTTCCACAGCTTTCATCAATCCCAAACCACCTTCTTGAATAAGGTCCGACAATTCCAAATTGGAATTGACGTGCTTCTTGGCAATGGAAACGACCAAGCGCAAGTTGGCTTTGATGAGTTTTAATTTGTCCTGCAAAATCATATCTTCAAAAAAGATGATACGGTTGTTAAAAGAAATAAATTCTTTTTCCGTCATGGGTAACATTTCTACCATTTGGTTATGGCGCCGGCGAACTTCTTCAATGTTAGCCAAGGCACGTTCCAATTCCGGCAGAGAGAATTTAGTGGCTTTTTTGAAAGCTTTATCAGTTATTTTTTTGGCTTTATAGTCGCGCACTAATTTTTTGATAGTAGCAAACGGACCGAAATATTCGTCAAAGCGGCGCATGTCATTGGTGGTTTCCTGCAAGCGGTCTGCCAATGTTTTGATTTTATTGGTCAAACGTTTGATTTTATTTTGATTTAAGTTTAATTTGTTGATGCGGGCGACTACTTCTTTTTGTTTGGCTTCTAATTTTTCAATGCAACTGTTACGTTTTTTATCGGACAAATTGGTTTGCAACTCTTTCATGAGTTTGGTAATTTCTTGTTCCCGCTTGCCGATAAACTGGGCGGCCTCTTTGAGTTTGCGGCGCATGTTGTTTAGTTCGCGCGTGGTGCGTTTACCGCGAGGCATGAGCTCTTTGGTGGTCATTTCTTCTTGGTCCACCAATTCTTCCCAGTTGCAAATTTCGCGCATGGTAATGGGGGACTCTAACACCAGTTTGCGCAATTCTTTTTCCCGTTCGCGGATGTTACGGGCCAGGGTTACTTCTTCGTCACGCGAGAGGAGCGGCACTTTGCCCATTTCGGACAAATACATCCGGATAGAGTTGGAAATATCCAATCCGGCAGCGGACATTAGATCTTCGGAAACGGTTTCTTTTTCTGTTTCTTTGAATTTTTTCTGGCTGACTACCTGAATACCCATTTCATCCAGGGTATCCATTACGCTATCAATATCTTCAGAAGACATATCCGACGCCGCTATCGAGCGGTTCAAATCTTCCAATTGCAAGTAGCCGCTTTCTTTCCCTTCTTGCACTAATTCTTTCAATGATTTATTTGCCGATGCCATTGTAACCTCTAATTACGATATTTTTTTAATTTGTTTTGAATTGCCACATATTGCTGGAACACTTCCGGCGGCACATCACCCGTGCCGTAGGTTTTCATTTTTTGTTTAATTTGTTTTAACTGTTTGTTTAATCCGGTTGTTACCAACTTTGCCGCGCAGGCGCCAATGTCGCGCGCGGGCTCAAAATCTGCCGGCACCGGTAAAAGTGCCAACTTAATAATTTCCTTTTTTTGTTCCGGGGCGTACTCCTCTAACAGAGAAGATAAATCTTCTACCTCCGGATGTTGCGCATGGGCTTTTACCATTGCGCTAAACAATTTCCATAAAGCCGGGGTGGAAAAATCTTGTTCTGTCAGCTCCGCGCATAATATCAAATGCTGCGGGCTTTTAAGCACCCAAGCCAACAAATCTTCTTCGGCATTGTGCGTACCCAAAGGGTTGACGCTTGCCTGTATGGGCGTTTGTGCCGGCCCCACGCCGGAAGTACGCAAAATCTGTTTCAAGCGCGCCAATACCAATTGTTCTTCTACGCCCACTTGCTCGGCCACATATTTGGCCCATTCCTGCCGCACAATTTCGTCAGGTTGTTTGGCCAAGGTTTGTGCCAATTCGGAGATAATTTTTGTTTTCTCCTGCGCTCCCAACGGTTGCGGGTGTGCTTGCAATTGCAATTGCGTGTGAAATTCAATCAACTCGCGTGCGTGGTCAAGCACCTGTTCAAATTTTTCTTTGCCGTATTTAATAATATATTCGTCGGGGTCTAATCCTTCCGGCAAAGAGGCTACTTTTACAAAAATACCGCGCTCAATTAAAATAAGTGCTCCGCGCAAAGCGGCTTTAATTCCGGCTTCATCCGGGTCAAAAAGCACAATGACGTTATCGGTATAACGTTTTAACAAACGGGCGTGATCTTCGGTTAAGCTGGTCCCCAACGGGGCTACCGTATAACCTACGCCGGCCTGATGACAGCCGATTACGTCCATATACCCTTCCAGCAGTACCGCACGCCCGGCTTTGCGTATTTCCGGGCCGGCAAAATTAAGGCCGTAGAGTACGTGAGACTTGGTAAATAAAACCGTTTCGGGCGAGTTTAAATACTTGGGCTCGCCCTCCGCTAAAATTCTTCCGCCAAACCCCACGGTGTCCCCGCGTTGGTTGATGATGGGGAACATCAATCGGCCGCGGAAATAATCACGCAAGCCGTATTGGGTAGAGGCGCACAACCCGGCTGTTTTTAAATCTTCGTCGGTATATCCGGTCTTACGGGCCGCTTGTGCCAAGTCTGTACCGCCGGGTTTGGAAAACCCCAATTCAAATTTTATGCACGTTTCTTTTGTCAGCGCCCGTTTTTTTACGTACGCGCGCGCGTGCTCGCCCGCCTGCGAAAGTAAATTTTTATGATAATAATTTTTGGCAAAGTCTAATACTTTGCGTGCTCCGGCGCGGCGGATTTCTTCGGCTGTTTCCGGCCGGGCCGGGCGGTATTCCACGCCGGCTTGCTGGGCCAATTTTTGCAAAGCTTCGTTAAAAGAGAGGTGCTCCATTTTCATCAAAAAGCCGAAAATGTCGCCCCCTTCCTGACAGCCGAAACAATAAAAAAAACCTTTTTCACTACTGCATGTAAAAGACGGTGTCTTTTCTTTGTGAAACGGACAACACGCCTTGTAGTGTTTCCCCGCGCGCTTGAGCCCGGGGACATACTGGCGGACGAGATCAACGATATCAATCTTATCTTTGATTTCTTCTATGAGGTGATTGTTCATTGCGTTCGCCTGGTGTTAAATAAAGGACAAAAGGCAATAGCCCTTTTACAAGGACTATTGCCTGTTTTGTTACAGCTTAAAAGCGTCTGCGTTTGGTGCGGCGTGCACGGCGCTGGGCTTCTTCGGATTTAAGTTTCCGTCTTACGCTTGGCGGTGTGTAGGTTTCGCGGCGTTTGATTTCGCGCAAGATACCGTTTTTTTCACATTCGCGTTTAAAGCGTTTGAGGGCTTCTTCCAAATGTTCAGCGTCTCTAACTTTTACAAAAACCATTTACTTTTTCACCACCTTCTATGGTCAATAGTTCAAAATAGCGGTAATTTCTACCTTATACATATTATAGATTTTTTGCGAACAAAACGCAACCTAACCCCCTTTCTAAACAGGGGCTTGGCAGTGTTGTAGTACACAACAGTACTTTCTTACCCTGCCGGCCACAAGAAGCGTCGCCCGGCCATTAAGTGAAAGTGTAAATGGTTCACACTTTGCCCGGCGCCTTTGCCGTTATTGGTAATCAAACGAAAATCTTTGAGGTCGAATTGTTTTGAAAGTTTTTTTGCCACGAGCAAAATGTGCCCCAAAAGAGCAGCGTCTTTTTCGTCCGCTTCGGACAAACGCGCAATATGCTTGCGCGGGATGATTAGTAAATGGGTGGGCGCTTGCGGGTTTAGATCCTTAAACGCTACCACCTGCTCATCTTCATAAACGAGTTGGCTTTTTATAGAGCCGTCGGCAATGCCACAAAATATGCAGTTCATATGCTTATTATAACTTATTTATAAAATTTGCTAAACGTTTTTAGGGCTTCCTTAACGGTAGCCGCATCCAACGGTTGTGCAAGCGGGCGGTAGTGAGAGTCATATTGTTCCACGCTGCCCAAATTGTTGAGCACTAGGATGCTATCCCCTATACGTACCGCTTTGGCCGTATAGCTGGAAAACACCATAAACGGGCGTGGGGTACTGTCAAACAAATTCTGCCCAATAGAATAATCTTCGGCCGGATTGGTACAACCGAAAACTTGCTGTAAAAGGGTGGGGGCAATATCATAGTGAGAGGTAAAATAGTCCACCGTTTGGGTTGTTTTTTTGTCGGGGTCGAACACGACAAGCGGCACCTGAGTTTGATAGTCTGTATAGTTGCTGTTGTGGCCCCAAAAATTCTGGTGTGAGTCGTTCATCTCCTGCCCGTGATCCCCACTGATTAGTACCCACGTGTTTTTAAGTAATCCCTTTTCTTGTAACGCATTTAATATACGGTTAATCATCCTATCTGAAAAATAAATGGAGTTTTTATACTCGTTTAAATACGGTAACGGGTCTGTATTTTTAGTAAGCGTTAAATAATTAACGGGTTTGGAAGGCGTAAATTTTTTATCTTCCTGCGGATAAGAATAAGCATGGGGCGCATCCGTAAAAATAAAACCGAAGAACGGCGTTTTGGGGTCGCGCGCATTCAAAAACTGTTCAAAATCGTTCACTGCGTTTTCATCACGCTGCCAACTGGAGTTACCCTGGGAATGGATGCGTAAATTTTCGATTGCACTAAATACGTTGCGGTCAAAAGCGGGGCTGGAAAGTTTGCTGCTGGCATAGATGGCCGGCGCATATCCCTGTTGCCAAGCTTGGCTGAGCAACACCGGCGGAATAGAAAAACCGGTTACGTTGTCCCAATACGAATGAGGCATGCCGTAAAAAAGGGAAAATATTCCCCCGGCTGTGGCATTTCCGCCGGATAAATGGTGGTTAAAAACCGTCATTCCCGGTTGTTGTGCCCAATGATAGGTGTGGGGCATAATTTCAGGTGTAAGCATATCGCTTCTAAGGGAATCAACCACAATTATCAGTACATTTTTAGCCTTTGCCGGAGCTTGGCAAGTAAGCGGAGCAAGCGGGTAAGTAAAAGACCCTTTTTGGTTGACAGCGTAAGGATTTTTTGCCGGAGTAAAACCCAGTTTTTCAAGGCGGCGGTTGGCTGATAACGGGAAAGCAAACGGCAGTACAGTCCGCTGGCTCATAATCGAGGGAACCATTTTGAATTTTCCCCAGGCATATAGCCCGTTATAACATAAGAAAGTCACCAACCAAACACCTAAAATTGCAAAGATAGTCTTGCGCGAAAATACTACGCGTTTGGCCAGTTTTAACAGACCGATTTCCACGCCCAATAGTACCAGAAAGATGAGGAGTGCGCTTATCCAAACGGAAGCGGAAAACGCAAAAATTTCCAGTCCGGCCGGGCCAAAGAAGAGCTCCAACATAGACGGCCCGATATGAAAGCGGTACTGGGAATAAACTACCATGTCAATGGCAAAAAAAGATGTCAGCACGGTTGCGGCCGCCACACTTACGCCTTGCAACGTGCGCGGGCCGATAAAAATAAACGGAGCGCAACACATAAGCCCCATGGCCAACAAAAAAGGATGCGCTAACGCAAAAGAAAGACTAAAGGCTAAGCCGGAAATATCGCTATGCAGGCCGGCAATATAAAAAAATCCGCTGCTAGCTATACACCAAAACAGCCCCTGGAAAAAGCAAAACGAAAACAACTGGCGTAAGTTCATTTTCCTTATTATATCAAATATGGGGAGGAGGCATGCATGATAAGATTGGCTAAAAATTGCTACAATATACCTATATTGTTTTTTGGAGAATCAATATGGCTAAAAACGACCTGATTACGCGCAACCTCATGCTGGACAGTTTGCGCCAATATGCAAAAAACCGTATTTCCTTTAATCTTATTCGCGAACACGACGCGAAAAACGAAATCCCTTTAGACATCTTAAAAGAAATGTACGACCACAATGTGCTGGGTGTGCATTTGTTGTTAATCCCGGAAGAATATGGCGGTTTGGGCGGCCAGACAACGGAAATTTACCGCGTTTGCGAACAATTGGCCCGTATTGACCTGGGGATTGCTACCGGCGTATTTGCTACTTTTTTAGGTAGCGATCCGCTTAATGTGGGCGGTACTCCGGAGCAAAAAGCCAAATGGTTCAAAAAAATCGCGCACGAAAATAAATTAGTCGCCTACGGCGCCACGGAAGCGGATGCCGGATCGGACCTGGTTTCTTTGCGTACCCGTGCCGAACACGTGATAAAAGACGGCAAAGTAGTGGGTTACAAAATTACCGGTAGCAAAATGTGGATTTCCAACGGAGGGGTAGCCGATATTTATACAGTCCTGGCATTGGCGCCGGGCGGTCCCTCCTGGTTTATTGTGGAGAAAGGCACTCCCGGATTCACGCAAGATGTACACGAAGACAAGCACGGAATCCGCCTTTCCAATACAGCCGGGCTTGCATTTGACGAAGTCTATGTTCCGGCAGAAAATTTAATCGGGCTTAAAGAAGGGCAAGGCTTCTTGCAGGCACAAGCCGTGTTCGGTTATACGCGTTTAATGGTAGCAGCGTTTGGTTTGGGCGGCGGCGAAGAAGCCGTGGAAACTGCCCTGGAATATGCCGGCCAGCGTATTCAAGCCGGTGGGCCCCTGTCACAAAAGCAAGGGTTTATGTTAAAACTCATTACCCCGCACTACATTCGTTTTGAAGCGGTACGCGCCTACATTGATTGGACAGCTAAACAGTTGGAAGTCAACAACCACGGTTTGGCTACCGAAGGGGCTATTGCTAAACTTTACGCCACCGAATCGGGTAATAAAGCTGCCGAAGACGCTATCCAGGCAATGGGTGGGTTCGGCTACACCAAAGAATTTTCCGTAGAAAAAATAAAACGTGATGTAAAAATCACCTGTATCTATGAAGGGACCAGCGAAGTATTGGAAATGACTATTTTCCGCGGGCGCTGGCAAGAACATTTAAAATCGCGCGGCCAATACTATGTGAAACAGGCCGAAGAATTTGAAGCGTTGCACGCTCAAAACCCCGACGTAGGAGCCGATAGCGTGGCACTGGGTTTCCGTGCTTTGGCCCGCGTGTTGGAAGATTGCCGCGTCAACAAATTGACCCGTCACCAGTACATTACTTTCCAATTGGGGGACCTGATTACCGAAATGGAAGTAGCCGCTGTATTTACCCGCCAATGTGCCAATAAATTGGTAACCGAAGGCAGCCGTTTCGACTTGGCTTCCCTGTGCACCATGGCCCGCGTCAATGCGCGCCAAAGTGCCTTTAAGGTAGCCAGCGAAGGAATGCGTTTGGTGTTGGGCACCTGCCCCGCTATCAATACAACCGAATTGGCCCAAGCAGTCAATTTGGTAGCTATTGAAGACAAAATGCGCGGACTCATTGAAGATATGGATGTAGTTTCCGCTAAACTCAGAGACACTCTTAAAAAATAGGTAACCTATGAACATTATCGTTTGCATTAAACAAGTACCCGATTCCAGCCAAGTAAAAGTGGATCCCAAAACCGGCACCCTTATTCGTGCGGGCGTGCCCAGCATTTTAAATCCTTATGACCATTACGCCTTGGAAAAGGCCCTGGAGATTAAAGCGAAAACAGGAGCCAAAGTAACCGTTCTTTCCATGGGCCCCAATCAAGCAGTTGCCGTTTTGCGTTTGGCATTGGCCTTGGGAGCTGACGAGGGTGTTTTGCTCAGCGACCGGGCTTTTGCCGGGTCCGACACGTGGGCCACTTCTTATGCGCTTGCAACGGCCATTCGAAAAATTGGTGCGTATGATTTGATTCTTTGCGGTCAAATGGCTATCGACGGTGATACGGCCCAAACCGGCCCGGGGATTGCCCGTCACCTGGATATTCCGCAACTTACGTTTTGTGAACGCATTGATGCCAATAATAACCAGGTAATCGTTAAAAAACTTATTGAGGGCGGCCACCAAATTGTGCAGGCCCAAATGCCGGTGTTGGTTACCATGACCTTCCCGGCGGACTATGCCCCCAAATATCCTTCTTTCTTGGCAGCGCATAAAGCCCAAGATAAACAGATTTTTACTTGGACGGCTGCCGATATCCAGGCCGACGTGCACAAACTGGGATTGGAAGGGTCTCCCACCCGGGTGGACCGTATCTTCCCGCCGCCGGCGCGCCCTAAGGGGGAAATGTTCAGCGGTTCAGCCATGGAATTGGCCAATAAGTTTGTAGAGATTTTGAAAAAGGAGAGTATTGTAAAATGATCCAGATTTCCGAAAAATGCGTAGGCTGCGGTAAATGTGTATCCGCGTGTCCGTTCGGGGCACTCTCCTTGTCGAACCGTAAGGCAGTTGCTTCTGCCGCGTGCACTTTGTGTGGTTCGTGCGTAAGCGTCTGCCCGATGGGGGCTTTGTCTTTGCCGGCCACGGGTGCGGTGAAAAAAGATTTATCCTCTTATAAAGGTGTATGGGTTTTTGTGGAGATCGGTAATAACGGCCGCACCTCTTTTGTCCGCCCGGTGGGATATGAATTGTTATCCAAAGGGCGCGAATTGGCTACCCAGTTAGGGGAAGAATTATGCGCCGTAATAATCGGCAGTAACATTAGCGGGTATTTCGCGGAAATTTCCCAATATGGTACCGATAAAATTTACGCGGTAGATTCGCCGGCTTACCAACAATACAACACGTTGGCTTATGCCAACGCCATGATTACGTTGATTCGAAAATATAACCCCAGCGTGGTGTTGTTTCCTTCCACGTATGTGGGGCGGGATTTGTCGCCCCGTATATCGTCAGAACTGTTTGTGGGACTCACGGCTGACTGTACCGGTTTGTCTGTCAAACAAGGCAATTTAATTCAAACACGTCCGGCGTTTGGCGGCAACATTATGGCCGACATCAAATGCCCGGACTATCGCCCGCAGATGGCAACCGTCCGCCCGAATGTATTTAAAAAAGTAGTTACCACTCCGGGCCGCATGGCCGCGGTGGTCAACGAAACCGTTTCCGTACCCGTCAAAGCAGGTACGGTGCGCGTTTTGGAAACTCATTTCGACCCTGTTTCTGCCAAAGATAAACTGGACGAAGCCCCGGTGGTAATTGCCGGCGGCCGCGGTATGAAAGACAAAGCCGGTTTTGATTTGCTGGAGAATTTAGCCGCCCGTTTAGGTGGTGCGGTGGGTGCTTCGCGCGCAGCGATTGATTTGGGATTGAAGGAAAAAGAAAAACAGATCGGTCAATCCGGGGTAACGGTTGCCTCTAAACTATACGTGGCATGCGGTATCTCCGGCGCGGTGCAACATATTGTAGGAATGGAACACAGCGAAGTAATCATTGGAATCAACAAAGATGCCAATGCCCCTATCTTTAATGTTTGTAAATATGGTTTAGTGGGAGACGCTAAACAAATCTTGCCCTATATTTTAGAGGGACTTGAAAAATAGAGAGGTAACAAATGAAACGATGGTTGCTTGTTTTGAGCATTGTATTTTTAGCGGGTCCTTTGTTTGCTTTTCGTGATGGGAAAGGAAAGTTTGAGTTGGCTTACGAAATTATGGGGTATACGTATCGGGAACCGCATATAGAAACCCCTATTCTCCTCAAAGCGCATGCAAAACATGGGGCCAGTTTGAAATATACAGCGTGGGGCGCCGGTTATGGCATTTCCGATACATTTAGCGCTATTGAACTGCGTTATATTACCGGAAAAACCGATTATAATGGCTACTTATGGGATGGAACCCCTTCCAAAGAGGAAGACTTAACCGATTGGTATGCAGAAGGACGTTTGCTAGTCGGGCAACACTGGTATTGGGGGAATGCGTGGATGCTCTCCCCATATCTGGGAATAGGGTACCGCTTTTTGAGCAACCATGCCGACGAAATGTCTTCCGGCGGATATCGGCGCGAATCTAACTACCTCTATGTACCTTTGGGGGTAGTACTTCAAATGAAAGCCGGTAATTTCAGTGTGAGCTTAACCGGGGAAGCGGACGGACTTATCAAAGGAAGCCAAAAAACTTGTTTGAGTGACGTTGGGAACATAGATCCCCCTTATGGAGATTACTGGCTTAAAGATGTACGCAACGAGCAAGATAAAGGTTTCGGTCTTCGTGCTGGTTTGAAACTGGAACAAAATTTTGGAAGTTTCGGTATTTTTGTGGAACCGTTTTACCGTTTCTGGAAAATTCAAAATTCCGAAGTTAAACCAATAACGATTACCAACGGCACAAATGAATATGTAACGGGCCAAGGAGTGGTGGAGCCGTTTAACATTACTCGTGAGTACGGTGTAAAAGTAGGAATTTCTTTTTAATTCCAGTCTTGTTTTTATCTGAAAAGGCGCAAGAAACCCTTGCGCCTTTTCTGCTTTCTAATTAGTATAATGTAGAAAGGAATATGTCCACTTTTTCTAAACTTTTTAAATTGTTTTTGCTGGTGGTTTTTCTGCCGCTGGTGCCTTTGGTGTTGCTTTTATCGTACTACCAAGTACATTTGAAAGATAACATCTTGGAAACGCACGTTAATTTGGCAGAAATAGTTGCCTCCTCTTTGAACCAACACATTGAAGATTTGGGCTGGCGTTTATCGTTTGGCCAAAATGTGGCGGTACAATTGGCAAAAAAACAAAATCCCACCTCCTCTTTACAAGATGCTTTGGCCGTTAATCCGGATTTTTTAATGCTGGCCATTTTGGATAAACAAGGTAAAGAACTGTACCGCGTAGGGCCGGCCCCGTTACTAAAAAATATTCCTACCGTTGATTTATCGGAAGATCCGGAACTGCCCCAACTGGCCACAGACCGGTTGTCTATCAGCAGTTTTGATGTGGTGGACGGCCGCCCCATCAGTGAATTTATTTATCCGCTTCCCAATGGGGATTATTTATACGGCATTCTCAGTTTCTTTAGTTTTCTGGCACGGTTGCAAGAACAGCGTATCGGCAATACGGGGCGTATTTATGTTGTGTCGCAAGATGGAATAGTCTATGCCAACGAATACCAATATACTCCCGCATTTGATGAAAATGCACTCAAAAATATTTTTGCTTCCCGTTCCCCTTTTATCAAGAAATTGAAAAGTGCCAAAGAAACGTACGTGGGGGCTTTTGCACCTACTCCTATTTTGGGTGTGTATATTACCGTTTTACAATTGAAAAAAGAAGCCTTCCGCAGTATCTACCATACCAACATTATTTTAATTTTATTTTTGCTGACGATCGGCACGTTGGCGTACTTTGGAGCGTTGACATTCGCCGAGCAGCTGGGGGAACCGATTGCAGCTTTGTCCGAGGCAGCCAACGAAGTCAGCCATGGAAATTTAGATGTGCATGTGGAAGAAGAAATCGGGTGGGGGGAGTTCAAACAATTGATTTCCGATTTCAACAAAATGACGGCAGATTTGAAAGATTACCAACAGCTGCAGCTACAAGCCCAAATCAGCGAAATGAAAGAAAATATTTTCCGTTCCGTTGCGCATGATTTGCGTGCTCCGTTATTGGGATTGCAAGGGTATTTGTTTATTTTGCAAAGCGGCAAAGTCTCTAAGAAAGAAGAAAAAGAATATTTGGAACTCATGGGCCAAGCAGCCAAAAACTTGTCCGTTCTTCTGGAAGATGTATTAGACGTATCGCGTGTAGAAGCCGGTATGATGGAACCGCACAAACAACGTGTAGATGTGAAAAGTCTTTTGAAACAGGTGACCGATACGCTGGCCCCTACCGCCGCGGAGAAAAATTTGACGCTGCAATGTGAAGAAGAAATCACTACGGTTTGGGCTGATCCCAAATTATTGCAACGGGTGATCATGAATTTGGTTTCCAATGCTATTAAATTTACCGAAAAAGGTTTTGTAAAAATTCATGCTTGGAAAAAAGGAAAAACAGATTATTTGTCTGTGGAAGATTCCGGTATTGGTTTAAGCGAACAGGATATAAAAGGCTTATTCCAAAAATATCATCAAGTCAACGAAGGAAAGCCCGGTTTTGGTTTGGGATTATTCATTAGCCGCCAAATGGTGGTAGCACATGGCGGTACGCTGGAAGTTGCCTCGCAACCCGGCAAAGGAAGCACTTTTACAATAGCTTTACCACAGGAGGAAGCATGATTGTATTTTGGCGTTTATTCTTGTCCATGTACATGGCAGATGTGATTTTATTTCGCAAACTTTTAAAAATCCAAGCCCAAAATCGTCTTTGGGCTACGCTGATTCGCACCGTGGTTTTTTTGGTATCTGCCTTTTGGCTGTGCCGTCATTATTTAACACTTGCGTGGCCGTTTTTCGGCGTGATAGATTTGCCCGGTTGGTTGTGCCTGTTGTTGTTCGGCGCTTTTTACGCAGGGGTACACCAATTCTTTAATTTTGGCGGACAAATACGCGGCGGTTATTTGCTAACCTTCTTTGTTAAAAATACATTCTTATTTTTATTTTTGTTTTTATGTGCGCCGTTTTTGGTTGTATATCATACCGGCAATTTCTTTGCGCAGCCGTGGATTATCTTTTGTGTGGGGATTGTGATTTCTACGTATTTATTGAAATGGTTGTTTAGTGCTTTAGAGCAAGACCGTTACCAAATAGATGATATCTCCTTTGATGAACACTGGATGTTGATGATGATGCGGCTTATTTTCTATGTGATTATGTTGCTGCCGGGTATACGGTGGTGCGTTTTGTTGGCCATTTGGTTTGGGGCCTGTGTTTATGCCCGCAACAACCGTTTGCTAGACGTTTCCAAAACTGTTTTTTATTTGAGTATTATGGGCTCGGTATTTATCGGTTTATTGGTACGTTTGCGGATGTATTGGATTGGATAATATGGAACTGGCTACCCTCAAATTTGCATGTCTGGATACGGAAACAACCGGCCTTTCTCCCGACGGAGGCGGAAAGGTGTGTGAGGTGGCTGTATCCATTTCACAAGGGGGAAAGGTACTGGAAGAATTTTCCACGCTTATCAACCCGGATATGCCCATGCATCCCGACGTAATTGCCATTCACGGCATTACCAACGAGATGGTAAAGGATGCCCCTTTGTTCAAAGACGTGCTCCCTACATTGAAAAGGTTATTTGACGGATGTGTGCTGGTCGCACACAATGCCGATTTTGATATTGGTTTTTTGAAAAGTGAATTTGAACAATGTGGGGAAAAATTCCCGGACTATCCGGTGCTTGATACACTTAAACTTGCTCGCAAAAGCGGCCTTTTCGAACGCAACCGTTTGGGGCACATTGTGGAACAGTTGGGCCTGTGTAGTGACGGCTGGCACCGCGCTATGGCAGATACCAAAATGGGCGAACAGGTGCTGTATTATTTTTTGAATTTGTTGTGTAATCGCGGAATTAAAACCTGGGAGGAATTGTCTGCCTGCCAGTTTAAAAAATGGAAAGATTTAACAATTAATCTTAAGGAGATAAATGTATGAAGAAAGTAGTTTTGATTATTCGTGACGGGTGGGGCAATGCAAAACCCGGCCCGTACAATGCAGTTTCCAATGCAAAAATTCCAAATATTACCCGCTATTTAGCCAACTATCCGCACACCCAGATTGAAGCTTCCGGTGAACAGGTGGGTTTGCCTGCCGGATATATGGGGTCCAGTGAAGTGGGGCATTTGAATATGGGGGCCGGGCGCATTGTGGTGCAAGAATTAAAACGCTTAAAAGATACCATTGAAGACGGTTCTCTTTTTGCCTCAAAGCCGTTTGCCGCTTGCATAGAGAATTGTTTGAAAAATAAAAAGCCGTTGCATGTTATGGGGCTGGTACAAGATGAAGGCGTTCATGCGCATCAAGACCATTTGCATGCCATTATCAAATTTGCAGCCGAGAAGGGCATCAAAGAAGTATATGTCCATTTCTTTGCCGACGGGCGCGATACCCCTCCGCAAAGCTCTATCGGTTTTATTCGCACGTTGGAAGAAAAAATGAAAACCTACGGCGTAGGTAAAATTGCCACCATTCAGGGCCGCTACTATGCCATGGACCGCGGCGAAGATTGGAATTTAACTGATAAAGCCTACAATTTAATCGTTCGTGCGCAAGGTTTGCATGGTACTACCGCTGAGGCTGTGGTGGAAGAAGATTATAAAACCCTCAAAACACCCGACGGCGGACCTATGGTAGATGAATATATTCCGCCTACGGTGTTGGGCGATTATAAAGGAATGGAAGAAGGATCTTCCGTTATTTTCTTTAACTTCCGTCAAGACCGTGCCATTCAGCTTACCCGTGCCTTTATTGACGACGATTATCCGGGTAAAAACCGCGGCCCGCGTGTGCCGTGCGTGTATTGCGGGTTGACCAAATACTATGACGCTTTCCCGTACAATGCGTTGCCTTCCATGACAGACGGCGGCGGTATGAATAATCTTTTAGGGGAAGTGATTTCCAAAGCCGGCCTCAAACAATTGCGCTTGGCGGAAACACAAAAATTCAAACACGTTACTTCTTTCTTTAACGGAAAACTTATTAAACCCTACCCCGGGGAAGACCGCATTGAGAAAAAGGGCCGCTTTGATCCGGCTACATTTGCCGATCATCCGGAAATGGAAGCGTATATCGTTAAAGATGAAGCAATCCAACAAATTGCAAGTGAAAAATACGATTTTATCGTCATCAATTTCGCCAACTGCGACATGGTGGGACATACCGGAAATTTGAAATCGGTCATCAAAGCGGTGGAAGTGGTAGATGAATGTACCGGTGCCGTAACCGAAGAGGCCCTTAAACACAATTATACGGTGTTTATCACGGCCGACCACGGCAATGCGGAAGAAATGTGGGACGAAAAAATCAATATGCCCAAAACGGCCCACACCACTAACCTGGTAGATTTTATCTACGTATCCAAGGAACATCCGCACGCAGTAATGCAGCCTACGGGCAACTTGGGTGACGTAGCTGTCACCGTGCTGGATGAAATGGGCCTGGAAAAACCGGCGGACATGACAGCCCGGAGTTTGATAAAGAGTAAATAGAAGTTGTAAATTTTAGCATCTGGGCCTTGCCTTTTGCCTTACGTACCTGCGCTTTGCGCCGTTGCAAGCCGTACGCAATGGCGCAACTTGCAAGGCCTAGTTGTTTGAATTTTTCACTCCCAAACAAAAACATAAGGAATGATATATATCTTATGCATTACATTAAAGTAAAAGTGCACGCTGACGAAAAGAAAAATCAAATCGTCAAAAAAGCACAAGACACTTATGAAATTTGGGTCAAAGCTCCCGCAAGCCAGGGCCGTGCCAACGAAGCCGTGCGCGCCGTGCTGGCTACACAGTTGGGCGTAGCTGAAAATAAACTTTCTCTCATCAAAGGGGCCACCAGCCCTGCCAAAATTTTTCTTCTTCGTGACTGATTTTTTGCAGTCAAAAAGGCATTTTTCTCTTATATTTTCTAAAAAATTTCTTGAGTTTCTGCTTCAAATAAGTTCTAATAGTAAGGTAGTTTATTTAGCTTATTAAGGAGAAATTCATGAAAAAACTACTCGGCTTGTTACTGGTAGCCGTTGTTGCCTTCCCGGCCAACGCTGCAGTAATTAAGAATGTAGAACTCAAAGGTGAAGTGCAAACGATTGCTTCCACCATTGACAATAACATAGGAGATTTCTTTTACCACGGTGCTAAAACTCGTGCGATGGCTGGTCTTTCTGTGAACGTGTGGAAAGGTATTGAACTTAACACGCTTTTTCAATATGTGTATGCGTGGGGAGATGATAACTATACCAATAACGGTTTTGCCAATGCTGATGAAATGAAACTGGCTAATGCCAACATAGCGTTTACCAATTTGTTTGATTCTTTGGACGTAACAATTGGTCGTCAATTTTACGGGGATGAAGACAGCCCTGTTATTTATTTTGGCCCTAACCATTACAATGTGGAAAATTCTTTGTATGCCAATGCATTGGATGCTGTAAGAGCTGACTTTCACAGTGATTCTTTGAATGTTACATTGTTGGCTGGTAAAATAGCGGATATATTGTCTGGATATACCAGAGAATTTGTAGGAATGATGCTTGCGCACCGGTTGGAAACTCGAGCAATTATTTGGGGTGGAGATGTAAAATGGCAAGTGTCGGATTCTCTTAAAGCTCAAGTATATGGTTATGATCTTTCCGATTTAACGGTACGTGATTATACTACTGGCTACGATAATCCGCTTTCCCTTTTTCCCAGACTGGATGGCATTGAACACATTGGTGTCTACGGCGCCAAACTCAGTTGGAGTACGGATACACTACGCATGAGTGCCGAATATGCCCGCAATATGTATGGTAGCCGAGCGTTGAAAGAACGGAAGGACACCCCCTATATGGTCAAGGCCGATATCGCCCAAGATATAGGTGCAGTTACTGCGCGAGGCACCTTCCTTTACGGAAAAGAGAAATGGGGAGAAACTGGTAATAGAAGTGTTCCTTTTTTACAAATGGGTAATTACCGACCTGGTCTTTTTATTGGGAGTTTAGCAAGAAATATTCGAAACAATATATTTTCTTATACAAACGGTATTCGTATGTTTAATGTGGGAATGGATTACCGCCCGGCCGATAGATGGAAAATTTCCTTAGACGGATTTTCTTTTCAAGATCGTTATGGACGAAACTCCGGAACATTGGAAGCAGATTTAACCGCTATATATGATTATAACGATTACGTCCAATTGTTTGCGGGTACCGGTTATGCTAAATTTGGAAGAGGTTGGAAAGGTTGGAAAGGATATACAGATGCTACCAAAGTACAGCTAGGAACAATCGTTCATTTCTAATTTAGAAACAAACACACCCCCGCTAGCAAGCGGGGGTTTTTGGGCCTTGACTTTGTACCTCAGGCATTGGTAAGATAATAAGGTAGTTAATTTATTAGGAGGATATTACATGAAAAAACTACTCGGCTTGTTACTCGCTGCCGTTGTTGCCTTCCCGGCCAACGCTGCGATAATCAAGAATGTAGAACTCAAAGGCGAAGTGCAAACGATCGCTTCTGACGTAAAATATAGCATGGATACCTTCAACCGCGGTGCCAAAACCCGTGCGTTGGCAGGTTTTTCCTTTGACGTTGTAGAAGACGTTAAAGCCAACTTGTTGTTCCAATATGCTTACAATTGGGGCGACCACAACTATACCAACAACGGGTTTGACAGTGCCGAAGGTATGCGCTTGGTCAACGCCAACTTGGTATTATCCAATTTGTTCTGCTGCTTAGAAGCGACCATCGGTCGCCAATTCTACGGCGAAGACAACAGCCCAATCATTTACTTTGGGCCGAACCACTACAATGCTGAAGGCATGGGTTTAGCGTCTGCTTTAGACGCCGTAACCGTTCGCTATAGCGACGATTTCAAAACCTTCACATTAATC
>JAEEGL014142182.1_pt1 | contig 29406 bp, 25 predicted proteins | sample 9134231 | NCBI WGS metagenome assembly JAEEGL01 (sample SAMN16246548, study PRJNA631951) | gut metagenome | biome: gut microbiome; feature: rumen; material: fiber-attached | host: Bos | place: Iran: Karaj | collected 2018-10
ATCTCAGCAAGCTTTCTTACCTTTGATAATACTGTTTCAAACTTCATGGTCTTATTCCTCCTCTTCCCATCCTTTGCAAATATCACACCAGCCTTCAGTCTCAGTGATCTCTTCCAGCTCGTCGGGAGTTATCTTGACCGACGTAAACTCATTGCCTCCGGCAGGGTGTACATATTCAAATCTCTTCATCGAAACATCAAGCCATATCGGGATCCCTGCAGGAACCGCAAACGGGCATACACCACCCGGCTGAAATCCCGTCAGATCCTCCACCTGGTCTCTTGGGATCATGTGCGGCTTTGTATGGAAAACAGACTTAAACTTAGAACTGTTCACCTTACCATCGCCAGCCATCACAACAATAACAGGCTTCTCCTCTACTATAAATGAAAGCGTCTTGGCAATCTCAGGCTCTGTGCATCCAATCTGCTGTGCTGCGTGCTCAACGGTATCTATCGTCTCGGAATGCTCTGTCAGCCTGTCTCCAAATCCCTTAATATCCAAAAATTCTTTTACCCTAACGTTTATCATCCTACTCACCTAATGATGTCCACAACTTCCCCAATATACATATCATGCTCGGCATCGCCATCATAGAACTGCTTGGCAATATCAGGATTCATGTTCTTAGGATCAAGCCTCTGACAAAAGAGCTTTCGGCAAACCAAAGTAACCTCAGCCTCCTCAAAAGTCATGGAGCCATCTACTTCTTTAGCTGTGAGTCCTGAAGAATGCATCTTATCTATGTCTCTTCCGGACTTTGAGCCAAGAACTCCAAGCGTGTTCTTATACTCCTCCGAATAAAAGCTGATCGTAAAGTACTCATTGTTATCCATGAACTCATGAGTATATCTGGATGTCCTGACATATGTTGTCGCCACAGGCTTTCCCCACAGCGTTCCAAGTCCGCCCCAGCTGATGGTCATTGTGTTGAACTTTTCCTTGTTTCCTGCTGTGAGCAGCGCCCACTTCTTGTCAAACTGACTGAAAATATCTGTTGTAAATTCCATCGTTCATCACTCCTTTGCTCACTTAAATCTTAGCCTCCAAAATAAGTAACCTGCTTTTCCAAAAATCTCTTCTTTGCTACTGTAGGATACTTCTCGACAATCTTTTTATAACAAGGACAGTTCTTATCGTGGTCGTTGATGATGCCGCAGGCCTGAAGATGTGAATACATGGTCACAGTTCCAAGGTACTTAAAACCTCTTTTCTTCAGATCCTTGCTGATCATATCCGAAAGCCCGTTGCTCACCGGAATATATCCTTCAGAATGCTTGTTATAAAGAATTGTCTTCCCATCAGAATACCCCCAAAGGTAATCATCAAAGCTCCCATACTCTTCTCTGATCTTTTGGAAACACCTGGCATTTTTTATTATCGCTTCGATCTTTCTCCTTGAGCGGATCATTCCTTCTGTATTCATGATGCGCTCTATATCAGCTTCGCCGTATTCCGCAATCATGTCATAATCAAAGTTATCGAAACACGAGCGGAATATCTCCCGCTTATTGATCATCATGGTCCAGTTGAGACCGCACTGCATTACTTCCATCATCAGGAACTCAAACTGCCCCCTGTCATCATGCAGAGGCACACCCCACTCTGTATCGTGATACTTAATATTCAGTTCTGAAGACTGATCCCAGGAACAGTAAGACATAGTATTCCTCCATCAAATCACCATTATCAGTGTTCCTGCTCCGATCAGTATGCATCCGATCAGAGACTTCGCCGTGAACTCCTCATGTAAAAAGACAAATGCTAGCACCAATGTGATCACAACGCTGAGTTTATCGATAGGCACTACTTTCGAAGCCTCCCCCATCTGCAGAGCTTTGTAGTAGCATATCCAGGATGCCCCTGTGGCAAGTCCGGACAGAATCAGAAATATCCAACTCTTTCTGCTGATTGTACTTATACCACCCTGAGCATTTGTTATAAACACCATAACCCAGGCCATCACAACCACAACGCATGTCCTTACCGCCGTAGCCAGATTAGAATCAACTCCCTCAATACCAACCTTGGCAAGTATAGATGTCAGTGCTGCAAACACTGCTGAAAGAATCGCAAATAAGACCCACATATTATTCCACCTTGATTGGCCACTCTGAGCCAATATCTAATCCATTCTCTATAAGCCAGTCATCTTCCACTGACACAGTTTTCTCATTACCAGTCTCGGCCACAAGCGTAACTGATACCTTGGGCTTCTGGCCTGGCTGCAATTCTTCACAGCCGTAATCCCCATCAAATATCTGCTTTATCTTCATTCAAATCCTCGCCAAAATTTTTAATATTGTTTTTAACTTCGCTTTAAGTAGCCGATGTATGATAAAACCATCAAGAAGAACACAACACTTCTTGAACCCCACACACATACCTTTTTCATAACACACTTCCCTTCGGTCCCACACACCGAAGGGTCCTCCCTACAACAACGCCGCAACATTTTTTCATATAAAAGATGCTGCGGCTTCATACATGCAGGAGATTATAAATTCTTGTAAAACTCCACTGCCGCCTGAAGTTCTTCCTCTGTAGGATGTCCCTTCTGGATCCCTCCCACAAGCTTGAATGGACCAAATGTATCATAGCCTCCACATTGGTATCTTCCAATCTCGTTGCAGTGTTTCTCTTTTGTTGCTGCAACAATGGAGTTAAAGTTGTGGTTTATCGGATTTCCTGCAGTCGCGAAAAAAAACACATCCTTACCTGTAGGCAGATTAACCTTAACAAAGTTGTGAAGCTGCTCTGCAAACTTCCCAAAGTAGATACCGCTGGCAAATCCTATTCTGTCGTATCCGGTAAGATCCACTTCATGTTTCTCAGTTACGTCAATGAGCGTCACATCTTTGTCGTAACCAGCAATGGCATCCAGTACTTTCTTAGTATTTCCATGGTGCTGACTGTAATAAACAATAGCTGTCTTTCCCATAAGCAAAACTCCTCCTAAACAGATATATTTATTATAACCCAACAGCCTATCACTCACATAAAAAATGGACCGGAATCTTTAATTCCGGTCCTACGTCAAATCAGTATATCACGCCCAGAAGCATTTACAGCGCTTCCACTCCCAAATTAACCATTGATTAAACAGAAAAAGCATTATTATTTAACCACATATTCCTTAAACAACTCTCTAAGTTCGTCTATACCCTTTTCAAAGAAGTAATCGCATGCAGCTTGATAACCTTCCTCATAAATCCAAAGCTCTTCTTTAGTTCCCTCTTCTTCATCAGCTGCAGAATAATTAAAATGATAATAACCTAAAAGATCATCCTGCTTTTCACTTACATAATTAAACAGCTGATTGTAAAAGCCCTCCGGAATCTCTAAAAGATTCTCGTATAGAAGCTCTCTAATTTCATCAAGAATTGTAAGCATTTCATCCATAGCAGAATGCATCAGACAGGGTACTTTCTCACCAGAAATCATCTCATCATCATAGAATCCTTTTGCTTCGACAATTTGGTCCTGATAATATGTACCTCTGTTTACAAACTTAAGAAAAGCTGCAAAAAGCTTTCTAACGCTTTCTCTTGTATATAATGCCTGTGCTGATCCATCCATAGTGCTTGTTGTAACTGTTGTATTCATTATAGTTTCCTCCTTAATGAGCAAATAGTGATAATCTGTTTCAAAAAAATCTCCAATTTTCTTGACTTGCTCAAGATCAGAAGGACCATTGTATCCGTACATCCAGTTTTTGATTGCCTCGGTGCTTACGCACATCTCACCAGCTATACTTTCCATTATCTCAGCTTTCGTAGTTTTCTTATGTGATTTATTCAGAGAAAGCTTCTTTTGGTTAATCAACACCTGAAACTTTTCTGAATCAAATTGATATTTTGTTCCTTCCTCTTCGTAAAGCTTTACTGCTTTCTTTTTCATGCAAGTCTCCTTTCTCTCAGGATCGCGCGTTCCTTTGATGCTCACATCTTATCATCAATCTGATTCATATAATAGTTAGACACAAAACTACAAAAAACTACCAATACATTCAAAACAAACTATCAATTGGCGGCTCCGGATATCGGATTTCCATCCAAAAAGCCACACTGCTCTTTGAAGGTAAAAAATCGTATTCATCTGGGTCATAAACAAAATCTTCCATCCAATCCACCCAATACATTATTTCTACATATCCACTTTCGTGAGCAACGAAAAAAGGTAAACGGTTGCTTTTGCCCTTAGACGGAGTGTTATAAGTTCCTAGCTTATGCCATATTCCCCACTGCGTTGGGTAGTCTCGCTCATCCTCATCCTCGGAAATTGTAACCGGCGCTTCTGGATAATCAATTCTTTTCCATGCAATTACATTTACATCAGCCCAAAACTGCTCTGCAACAGGTACATGCTGAAATATAAATTCAGGTTCGTAGAACTTTCCAAAGTTCCTCATATGGTAACTGAATTTTTGAATGTACACCTTTCTATCTTTACCATATACAAAGCATTCGTATACCCCTTCATCACTATTAGTATCTGGGAACCCCACTTCTGCAATCATGTTCCAATCATTTTTGCCAAGTGTAATCAAATCACATCTCTGATTATTCTTATTTGAGTAGCGTTCTTCTCCATCTTTTGAGATAATTCTATTCCACCAAGAATAATCAATTTGCGCTTTAGCTCTTTCTTTGTTTTTATAGTTTACGCCCCTATCTTTCGCAGACTTTTTCTTTTCCTCGTAATACTCCGCCAGAGAATCCGTGGAAAAATAGTTATACTCTGGTTTGCAGTAAGAAAAAACACTCCATTCATATATATGTCGCTCATCATTGTAGTACTGTACTTCTCCATTTTTCTCCGTGTACCATCTTCCAGGATCGTTATATCGGTCGGCTGCAAACTGATGCCATACTTTCGCCTTTCTATCCTCCCCCTTGCTTTCATAATAGTCTGCCACAATTTCACAGATTTCCCCCTGATAAACAAATATAGATCTATCGACGCTTCTTATGTTGTCCGTGAACATTGAGTAGACTACTGGGTTTTCCTCTAGATAATCTTCAATCGCTAAAGCTATTTTTCTATCATATTCATCAACACTTTTCTCCGACAAAAATGCCTTAAGCTCATACCTAAATGCAAAAGCCACACGTGATGGATTACTTGAAATCATGTTCCTAGTAATGCTTTCGATCTTTGAATGCACAGGCTTCTTTTTATATGCTTTACTTGAAGCCCGCGAAAAAAGCTCACTCGCAAAAGAGGGATATATCTCTAGGCCATAATATCCATAAGCAAATGCTTCTCCCAAATCATTACATACTTGTAATACATTATAATTATCTCCGTTCGGATCTCCAGATGATAGAAGCATTAACAACTCTATCCATTCTCTGTCAGGTACTTTTTTTATCTCATCACAAAAAGAAGTATAATATGACATCATGGCCCTGGAATTAGCTGTATGGGCTGACGTTCTCAGCAACAATTCCCCCGTTTCTTTCTTATTCTCTTCTAATAATTGTTCCCCTAGACTTCCATATTCATATTCCTTATCTCGATAGGTTTTCAATTCATTCTTAAAAACAATATCAAAAAGGAACCCCAAGAAAACAACAATTGCTTCTGCGTTTCTTTCACTAATACCATACCTCTCAACTATAAAGTCTGTAAGCTCGACACTTATATACGATTCTTTATCGTGATTTGGAATGTTCTCAACTCGGTAAAACTCCGAAATAGCTCCTCCATCTGATAACACATATCTCAAAAGACGACTTTCAAATTCCGTATTCCGAAACACATCATCGACAAACTCTGTACAAAAATCCTGATCTTTCATTAATGTATAATCATCTGAAATTCGTTTTTTATATGTTGTCAGCTTTTTTTGATTGAATGCGTTACTATATCCACAGAAGGGACATTTTGACGGAATAGTTATACCTGATGGCACTTCCCAGTTCGATCTACACCAAACACAAGATTTAATCATGGTCTTCATTGCTGCCTCCTACAAATATATAGTTTTTATCTTTTCTTTCAATGATATAATTAATACACCTCTGCACTATTACCATTTCTATAGTCAATCTCTATTCCCGGTTGTATGTTATAGACAAATACATGAAAGCAAATTCCTTCGCCCTTATCCTCTATAGAATAAGCTTCCATCTCAACGCCCCGGGCAACCATCTCATTTTCTTTGAAATATGGAGTAACCCTGTAAAGCACATGATTATCTGAATAGTCCAGATATCTCATAACCTGCTCTTCCCATGGGAGCATAGTCGTTGCATTCATGTATCTTGTTCCGGTAATAAGATTTAACTCATTTGCATTCTGTCCAGTCAAAGCATATGCGATAAGATGACTCCGATTATATAGGTAAGGCGGTTCTGAATCTATAATTCCTTCATACTTGGCCTGTTTCCAGCCGGTCGGTTTTATCTGTCCTATACTTTCACGCTTCTCTGTTGGCATCATAGTCCTGTCAATCATGGCGTAGGCCACACCGCATCTTCCCAGCTCATCCAAATCACTGTAGTACTCACCGGTAATATTCTCCAGATCCCACGCATTAAAAGAAGGTATCCCTCTATTTAGCTCAATGTAGTCTCTGCCATCATACTCAGGAATTATTTCAGGGTTATCATCAACTATACTTACAGAGCCCTGGATATTATACTGAGAGATACGCCTTGCCTGTTTTTTTAACACGTTAACTAAAACCACTGCTAAAACAATCAAAATTACTACGATAATAATTGTCATAACAATGGTTTTGTTTCTTTTTTCCCGGTATTCCCTTCGCTGACGTCTGGTCACATATGGTGTGTATTTCACTGTCATATCAGCTCTCTCAGAGAACAATTATCTTGAGCCCGCTTCTAAAAGTCCCTGCTTCAACTCATTCTCAATCTTTACAAGCTCCTCCTGAGCTTCAGCTCGTCTCTTAGAACCTTCTTCATGGATCTTAACCACTTCATTTATAGATGTAATGATGTCCTCATTTACTTTCCTGATGGTATCGATATCCAGGATGTCTCTCTCAGATGCTAAAGCCGCATCTATTGCCCCCTGCTTAAGAGTTTCAGCATTTCTCCTGAACATTTCATTAGACATCTCATCCAGCGCACTCTGTGCATTAAGCGCATTTGTTGTATGCTGTATACCGAGAGCCAATACCATTTGGTTTCTCCACATCGGGATCATGTTCAGAATATCTGCTCTAAGCTTATCGACCATCTGCTGGTCTGCATCCTGCAACAACCTGATCTGAGGTGCCTGCTGTATAGAAAGAATCCTGGATATCTCCAGGTCATGTATCCTTTTTTCAAACCGGTTACATGCCCTTTCATAATCTCTAAACTTTTCCACATCTAGTTCGTTATTACTTTCATCCGCAATTCTTTTAAGCTCGACCAACTTCTCACTTCTTGCATTAGCCAGAGCTTTCTTGCCAGCTATAATATACATAGTGAGCTCTTTGTAAAAATCTATATTGAGATCATACATCTGATCGTAGACGTATATATCCTTTGTCAATATCTGCTGATGGTGCTGAAGATCTTTTTCTATCTTCTGAATGTTGGTCTCAGCACTCTGATAGTTTGCCAAAAGAAATGTTGCCTTCTGCTTTCCTTTCTGAAGCAGGCCAAGAAGTCCCTTCTTTTCAGATGTTGTAGTGCTATTTATGGCAACTCTTAGCTCCCTTAGACTTTCACCGATTTCACCAAATTCCTTCGTCTTCATGGACTTCGTGATATTGGTAGAAAAGGTGGATATCCCCTTCTGAGCACCAGCTCCATAGGAATTCAAAAGCTTTATATCTGAAACATCTATTTTTTTTACAAATTCATCAACCTGCTTCTTCTCATCATCTGAAAGCATGGATTCATCTACAGCCCCAGCATTCGCAATATCCGCCTGACCTGCAATAATATTTTTTTTTCCATATGTAGGCTCCATGAATGACATATCATACTTTTTCTCATCGCCATCCAGCGTAAGAGTGGGCGTTTTTGCCTTGCTCATCTCCTGAATCATAGGATCCATATTTACATTTACATCACTCATGTCTTAACCCTCCGTATTATTGAATTTGTATTCTGGAGAAACATATCCATTTTGTCCCATGACGCTGTCAAGGGCTTTAGCTTTCGCCTTTATCTCAATAGAAGCAAACTTATATATTTCATCAATCTTCTCATTAACACCAATCATAAGCTTATCAAGTGCTTCCGTTATCTCCTGTTCTGTTTCCAGCAAAATGTTTTCTCCTATTCCAGCATCAAGATACTCCAGAAAACTCACAGTTATCTGTAAAGCTTCCGGTATATAGAAATCATAAAATTCATACAAGTCAGGCTGATAATAGTCTTTATACTTTTCAGTAGATTCCTTCAATACCATTAGTCTTTGTACAAGTTCCAAATATCTATTGTCAATCTCCTCAGGCAATGTAGCATTTCTAAGTAGTCCACACGCCTCTATGTACGCATCAAGGTTTCGTTCATCAAGAAGTGCATTAAACCTATCTTCATCTATTTGATGTTTTTTTACCAGTGTTGGTTCCGCCACATTATGGTGGGACGATCCGGCAATCTCTTTTTTCATCTCCGAAAACACATTGAAGTTATTGCCATAACTATCTGTAACGTATAACGGATTCTTCAGTTTTGAATAATTTGGTTCTTTATACCTTCCTCGGGAATACTCTTCACTTATTCTATCCAGAACCTGCTTTTCTGCGCCGATAGCCTTCATCCACTCAAAATCCGTCGGTCTGATTTCCTGAAACAGATAATAGCCAAGGACAATGGATAGTTTCTCATAGGTTTTCACAAATTCACAAAGACATTTTCTGTCATTCTGCCCCTGCTTCCCAACGAATTTCCAAAACTGTTTTTCCTTTAATACATCAAAACAATCCGAGAAGTATACCTCATATGTTTTATCGGTAGCCCTGGCCTCAAGATGTTTGAAATAGGCAGTGTACCCATCAAGCTTGAATACCTTTGTCAAAAAAGTGTTATAAAAAGCCTCCCGCTTTTCATTAGGAACCTTGCAGTAATCCATATGCTTAATAATGATCTCAATACAAAAATCCTTCCACAGTAAATCCGGATCAAGCTGTGTGATACTTCCAGAAGATATTACCTCATCCCTATATTCATACAGCTTTCTGTAGGTAAGCAGTATTTGTTTCATCAGATCAGGAATGTTCATCTTTGAATACGCTGAAGAGCCCAAAATCTCCAGAAGCCACTTCGCAGCTCTTTCATCAGCTATTCGTAACCGTTCTTCTTCCTGCTGCATTTTGGCGTATTCTACCATATCCCCATATCTATCTTCTTTTGTTCCATGCCAATCGATAAATCCCATAGATCAGTCCTTATTTATTACATTTGGTAAACCAACTCATTCTATATCCTGAAGCTTTACCTTTATCTGTAAAGCTTCCCACTGCTCCATAAAGGCTCCTTGCCTCTTTCAAATAAGGATTCAGCTTTACCTGGTCTCCAACTACCCAAAGCGCTCCTCCATGACTTCTCTTATCAATTACTTCAAATCCATTTTTTTTGAAATAATCTGCCAAAGAACCATCGGGACTTATTTTTTCTATGGTTACAGTTTTGGGAAGCACAACGCTTGCCCTTATACTGTCTCTTTCCGCATTTACTGATATCGGATTCCCCTTTGCAATATAAAGGCTTGGATCCATATCTGCCAAAAACCTAGATCCATTGTTTCCACTATATGTAATGATTAGCCTGTCTTTGGCTCTAGTCATAGAAACATAGACCAGGTTTCTCATTCTCATAAGATATTGCTCTAATTCTTCCTCATCATCCGGAGTATATCTATAGGGAAAATAGCCTTCTTTGAACATCGGAATAATAACACAGTTAAATTCCAGCCCTTTCGCACCAAAAGCCGATACAACCTTAACCCCAGGCTTTGCCATAGAGAATGTTGTCTCTCTCGTTATCTGTTCATGCGGAATCCCCTCATCTGTAAGCCATGTACTGTAAGTTTTTATCTGATCGTTCTTTGCTGCAATAATGCCTATAGTAATCTTCGGTTGCTTTAGATACTCTCTCACGAGATTAATTACATATTTACGCTCAGCAGCATCATCGTCCAAATGCACCACTTCAGGCATATCACCATCTTTTACCGGTATAGCCCGTAAGCTCTTATCGTCATCTGAAATCGCGCTGTCGTTCTTGCATCTTACTGACTCAGCCAAGTTATCTATCTGCTTTGTAGTCCTCATGGATTGCGTGAGCTTTTTGGTTGTCGATTCTATGCCCAGCTGCTTGGTATTCCAGTTTTTACTATGAATTTTCTGATTCATATCCATAGCAACAGTCATGTCTTTAGTATACAGATACATGATTGCTGTCATCTGTGCCAAAGACAGATCCTGGGCTTCATCAACAAGAACATGCTCATACTTCATTGAATCCGGTATTCTTTTGCTATGTCGCACAACAAATAGCGTCTGGTCCGCCCAATCCCCATAGTTCTTTTCATCCAAATAATCACAATAGATAGAAAACAGCTGATAAGCAATAACCCTGTCCGGAGTACTCATCCTCACCTTACCGCCTCGTCCGACTCTCTTTAGCGCAAGATAATAATCGAGGTCATCCTTCCAGACATTCATCTCTTTCATCCAGTCAAATTCTTCAAGCCAGAATTGCAATGGAAGATCATGGAATCTGTGTTTTCCATATTTATTTTTGTGCCTCTGTATAGCAACTTCGACGTTCTCCCGCCTTATCGCATCTTTATCATATGTTTTAAAACTAGTGGGCAAAAATTTTCTAGAAGGGGCTAATCCAATTCCAACAAAATATTCATATATCTGTTTAATATGCGAATTGATTGTACTAACTTTAGCTCCATCTCCACTTTGTCCATTAACATGGAGAAATTCACTCGTAGCTGTAACTAGGGTATTTTGAAATGTAAAAATAGCCACCTTATTTACAGAATTTTTCCCATATGCTTCCAGATATTTCTTAGCTATAGCCATAAGCACAAGACTCTTTCCAGCTCCGGCATATCCCTTTACCATAAGAGTCCTTTCACCTGTATATTTCAAACAGGCTTTCTGCTCATCAGTTAATTCCACTTCTTGACTATACGCATCAAGTATTTTGTCTTCCACTTATCCACGCCTCCATGGCTCAAATATCAAGATCTGCTAAAATATCTGCAATTTCTGAATCCATAACAACATCGTTTCCATTGTCTTCATCAATCTCAATCACTTTAACGGGATCTACAGGAATAACATCAATTCCATCATCCTTTGTGCACCAGTTATCTGATACTTTTCTCCAAAACTCCAAATCAATCATAATAATTCTCCTGATCTTTTGAATATGTGGCATTGCGACAGTATACAATGTGCGGGCAAAATGTACATATAACCGGATCGCTCTCCAAGTCATATAGCTGCATACCATCTCTACCATCTGGTGTCATCAACTGAGCATACTTACCAAGAACAGTGTTTCTTGATGCTTCATTAGGAAAATGCAATTTTAGTCTTTCATCAGTATAGTAATTATCTCCGCACTTTGTACGGTTCTTAAAGTCAATAATATCGTCGTCAGATTCATACTCAATGTAGTCATAAACCTGTCTCTTCTCCAACTTTCTAAGACTTGGAAAGAGTGCCACAACATTTTTGTATGCTTGATCTACAGTAACCCCTTTTCCTTTCATAAGAGCAGAAATGGCAGAAATAAGAGCATTTATAGCATAGTTCTGCTGGAATTCCGACTGATAACTCGGACATTCCTCCAAAACATATCCAAACACATATCTCATAGGACATGCGGCGTAATCCATCTTAGCTTCTTTTACAGTATTTATAGGCATTTTTTCCTTAGAATACACACTAATATTTGGAGTCGCCTCATTAGTCTCTTGAACTCTCCTGCTTGTGATTGTATTCCTTACAGGAGGTATAACCTTAATACCAGTAGCCTCACAGATAAGCTTTATGTATGGTGATGGTGCCAGTAACTTGTCTCCCATACTGCTAACCCATGAAATACATACATCTTTGTTTTTCAAGGCACTATAGATAAAGTATCTATTGCATATTCCATTGGCTTCCATGATCTGCATCATGTTCTCAATGAGCCTGTTTCCGGTCTTTGAATAACATCGGACAACTGCCTCCTTTGTCAACGGCCATACATACTCCTTATTTCCTCCGGGTGTACTATTAACGTCAGCCATACATATGTGTACTTTACCCTTGTTTTTGATACAGGCAGCATCAACAAAGTATAACGCACTAACAAGACCAACCCTATTGGTCTGTATTTCACCCTGTTCAAGTTTTCCTGTCATATACAGGTCCATAGCTCTAGCAATATCAGAAGGGCTACATTTTTGATCAAATCCCCCCGGATCACTCAACTTAACAAATATATCTGTTACAAGCTCCCGCTCTTCCTCATATAATTCATTAGACATCTCATGCTTCTTTAAAACGTAGTCAAGCTTAGAAATATGAGTTCTTACATCTACAATAGAATTATTACCAAATAATTCTTTAGCCATGTCTAGAAGCTGCTTTATTAGTTCAAGTATCAGGTCAACCTTTTTCCCGTCTACCGCAAACATACTAAAATTAGCAAGAGGATTCCCCACTGCTTTCTGCCACCTTGCGATATTATCATCCAAATCTAGATCAGCGTTAAAAGCATCAATCACCTCTGATTTAATCTGTTTTAAATACGCAATACGTTTTTCCCATTCTTCAATGCCCTTACATCCATTAAAGAATGGCAACAGGTAGAATAGTTCCTGCATATATTGCTTTCCATTTACGCCCTCTAAAGCCAGCCATCCTGATGAAAAGCACTCTATGAGTCTTTCGTCATCTAAGGCTATAGTCTGGAGATCATCATCCCACATCCTGTTCAGATTGCTGATAAATTGCCCTATAGGATAAGCCAGTATTTTCCTTTCTCCATAGGATTCAGGATAATAATCTTTTAAAAGCTTGTTCGCCGCCAAATGATCTGCTGCATAAATGGTGTATCCTTTTTCTTTTATATGCTTAACATCATTAACAAACTCCACCTCAGAAGCGTATTCCTTAAACCGGAGTTTATTGGAAATATCCACATCTTTTCCAGTAAAGATATCTCCGTAAACATCCGTAGCGTTGCTTTTTTCAATATGCCACTGTGATTTATCAGGATATCCATTCTTCACATCATAAGTCTGATCCCATATCTCATATACAAAAGGATATCTCACATCATAAGGAATCAGATAAATCAAGTCATATCCTGCCTTTTCCAGCAGATCCATTATGTGCTGTTGATATGGGGTAATATAATAGAACCCCTGAAATACAATGGCATCAAAACCAGTCTTACCAAAAGCCGACTGCAAAATCGGTTCCCAGGCGGACTTAGTTGTTAGTCTACACATTTTCTCATGGAATTTTCCTATTGATGGTTCTCTGTCGCGCAGCATATACCACGCTTCAAGAAGCAATGACAGATTCCTGTCATTATCTGCACTAATATCTTCAGGACTAACGCATGCTTCCTCCAGTAACACAACTGTGGCAAGGATTGAGTCGAGATTCCTCAAGCATCCAAGAAGCCAGTTATACTCTTCTTGAATATCCTTACATTCTTCCATCTTTTTTCTTATGAACTCAGATAAAAGAATGACGGCATTAAATTTACTATGATCAGCCGCCCATTGCTCGTCAATTGCGAGCGCCAATGTTCTGAAGTCCTTCACTATTACAGAGTTGTCTTTTGAAAACACTCCCTCTACTTTGTCAAAGTTTTCAACACCTTTTAATCCCTTTCTAATGTCTGATGTAACCGTCACAATAGGATATTCCTTGACAGCATTAAAAGAATCGCTTTCCGCTATTTTCGCAAGGTCAGTATAGGTATAAATGCTTTTACTCATAGTCCACACCGCCTTCCTCTAACAAGTGCGCCCAAGTATCCTCTTTGCTTGTTCTACCAGCAATACAAATAAGACTGTTGATTGCTCTTGTCATGGCGACATAGAGAATTCTTGTTTCCTCTTTAGCTGTAGCAATAATGTCATCATCCTTAAGATCCTGATAATATGTATTTTTCATTTCAGGATAATTCCTTTTTTTCTTTTTATTATTTTGGTCTCCTGAATAATTCCATCCCACCTTCTTCTCTATAGGATCTATCAATATCTCAGTATGTTCTTTAGGTGTAAAGGATCTCTTTGTATAAGGGATTATTATTGTGTCAAACTCCAGACCCTTAGCCTTATGAACTGTCATGCAAAGAACCGACTCATAATCATCCTTAACCATTACCTCTGCTTCCATCTCAGTTCTGTTTGTAGCAATAGCAAGTCTCAAATAATTATATACGTCATAAAGGCTTACTTTATCGCCACCAAGATTTCTCTGAAGAAGCTCAATAAGCTTTTCCAGATTTGCCTGATACTGCATAGCTTCAGTGCGAGTTGCGGCTTCAATTCGGTTTTCTTCCCACCCCACCTCTCTTTTTCTCCTCTTGGATGAAGCAATGAATCTATCGACTACCGATTCATTATCAAGCATTTCTTTAAACACCGACATTATCGGGCATAATCTTAGCTGCTTATAATATCTCTTCCAGCTGGTTTGATCAACAAAATGATCCAGATAATCCACCAAATTATCATAATCGCCATTCAGCCGTTCCATGACATTTATATCCATGGCATCAATCTCTCCAGCATATGGAGTAAGCAAATAGTTAAACAGGTACTTCGGTTCATCTGAAAACATGTAGGAACAAACCATTATATAAAAGTCTATGACAGCTTCGCTGTTGAAGAATGTCCCGTCTCTTCTTATAGACGCAGGTATTTTATTCTGTCGTAATAGTTTTGATAAGCTCCTAAGCTCATTATTCGTACGCGTAAGAACAACAACTCTGTTCTTCTCAGTAAGTTTACTCTTAACAGTATCTTTATATTTGGCAACGATTCGGTCCAGCTCAGCACTTATGATACCAGCAACCTGCTCATCTACATGTTCTTTATCTGCACCTGGTAAAATCTTTATTCTGCCATTGTCCTGATTAAAGGGAATTACAGACTTATCATACTGAAGCATGTCATCTGCCGCCCAAGTTTTGAAATAGTGATCGAGTCGTTTCAAAACATTGGCTGATGTTCTGTAGTTATTTATCAAAGTAAACTCTACCGGGGCTGTAATGCCCATGTCCTTCATATCTTGCTTCAAAACAGTAAAAGCTTGATCATTCGCCCCTCTAAATCTATAAATACTCTGTTTAACATCTCCGACCACGAACAGGCATGGATTTAGCAGCTTTACCAATACGCAGGCAACATTTATCTGGGCAAGATCAGTATCCTGAAATTCATCTATGAATAAGTACTTCATACTAAGATCCGGAACGGGAAGTTTAGCTGAGGTTAATACTTTCTGCAAATCTCTCATGATATCATCGATGGAAACCGCTTCATTACGCCTTTTTATGTCAAAATATTTATCGTCCAAGTCGTCAAGGATTCCTGTGATAACACCATGAAAAGGTTTGGACGCAGCATTAAGTGGCTGCCCCCAATCCATTTTTCTGATATCACTGTGAGATATTCCAAGCTTTGAAAATCCATCCCAAAACTGTACAGCAGTGCTATTCGCTTTATAAAATGGTATACCAAGCTGGCTGATGACGCTTTTATTCTCATCAGCCAGCTCGTCTATAAGATTCTTAACTAATTCCTTCTTCTCATATTGGAAAGAACGTATAGAAAGATTTTTTGTGAAACTCTCTGATATCCCATATTCCTTCAAGAGATAATATGCAAAACTATGGATTGTCGAAATATGCATCTGAGATTGTTCTTCAACCCATCTCAAATACTTTATATTTCGGGTGAGCCTATACCTACTCATCAACGCGTCCTGCAATCTCTTGTTCATCTGATCTGTTGCATCATTAGTAAAGGTTATCATGAAAACCTCTGATAGCTTCAGATCATCATGCATATGTAATAGGTAAAGAATCCTGTCAATCATAACAGTAGTCTTTCCTGTACCTGCACTAGCTTGAACTATAATGTGCTTATCGCTCTGGCAATGCTCTACAAGGTACTGTGCGGAATTGAATAAAGTGCAATCTTTAGAAAGAACTTTCGTCACAAAGCCTTCTTTATCAACGCCATCTACTATTATCAGAGGCTTAGAAGCTGCATAGACATAAGCCTGCATAAGAAATATCTTTTTATATTCTTTATAGTCCGCTTCCAGTTTTTCACAATCATCTGTCGTACCGAACCAGATTACCTTAATGCCCTTTTTAAGCCATTTTGCTAGATTTTCTGAATAATCTGAAAGATTGCATCCGCATAGCAATACCGAATATCTAGGTTCCATCATCCTAATCCCTTATCAATACTCTTCAAACTTAAGATGTCCCATTCCTAAAACATCTACTTGTCCATTAAGTACTCTGATTGAAAGCCCTTTGATAAAAGCTATCGTTCCATCAATTTCGCCGGTCTGCTTCAGCGCTTCTATTACATCCACAAAGGATTTTCCTAAATGCCCAATTACTTCCCCATTTTTACGACTAATACCAAAAACATTGCCATCTTCATATAGTGTTACCGGATACATGCCGTCATCTAATCCTTCAATGTCTGATATATCATCATTTTCAATGCATACATGAGTAACTCCATACATATTTCTGCAGGTCCATCTATTAATAGATTCATGCACAAAGCAGTAATACTCATGACTTCCTATCTGAAGATTAGTTATATCTGTTCTTTGAGATAATGCTTTCCATGATTTTACATTTATTTCCTTGCAACCACTTTTCAAAGTTGTGTTGCTGATCAAAATCTGCTGACGATCCGAATACTTCTCGTAGTCATCAATCAAAGCAAGCATAACCCCCGAATCAGAACGAATTCCATGTTCTATACCACTTACCAAAAGTGTACTGGATACAAACGCTAGCTCTGCTAAATTGTCAAGAAGAATAATGCAGTTGCCTTCTTCCAAAAATTCTTCGTCAACGTCAGTAAGCTTTATTTCATCCGTTACGGCTTCTGATACCTTTTTCTCAAATTCTTCTTTCCTCTCAAAATCAGAATTCTCAGTAATTGTTCTAGTGGTTTTTTTCTTTATTGGACGTGGCTCTTCAAGCTTCTCAATACGTTTTGCTCTCTTCCTGAAGACAGGCTGTTTTTTCTCTTCTACCTCCTCAACATAACCCCAGATTGGAATTAACTCTTCTGATTCATAACTAGCATTATCAGTTATTTTCCAGTCATATCCGACTACGACCATCTTACGTCCAGTGGCAGGATCAATTTTCGACTTCCTGCTAGGATCATCCTTTTCATCCTTCAGCACGGGACTTCTCGGCACAGAGTATTCAAATCCCTCATTCCTTGGATTCGAATAGTATCTCGTCATTTCTTCATCAGAGACCATGTCAACAAAATAATATCGTGGTTGCCGTTTGGGTTTTCCATATGCTTCTGCTTCACTATAAGTTGTCTTCCAGTACGCACCCTCCTTTGATGAATAATTCGGATTGCATTCCTTTATTTTAGGACAATTGCCATTTATGCATGCACTGACAACTCGTTTTTTCTCATTTGAATAGCCCCAGCATGGATCGTTCTTTGCGTATACACAGCGAATATCAGTTTCTATGATAGATAGTTGCTTTTTTGAAAAACGTGCAACTCTGTAATCTGCCTGCCTTGCCTCCACAGCTTTCAAAAGCTGATAATCATCTATCTGCGCAACGAATTCAGGATCCCACCATGGTTGCTCCGTTCTGATAAGAAACACATTGCTTCCTGCAACAATATTACTTTCAGACATGATTATTCCTCCTCGTCATCTTCAAAACGCTCGTATGCTTTAGGAGGATCAATCTCATATGACACCTTTAAATTAGAATAGGTCCATACTCTGAACACATCATCTGGCATACGGTTAGAATGCACTCTCATCCTGAACACCATGTCCGCATCTATGTAGCAAAAGACTTCCAATACCTCGTCACTGAATCCACGTAGCTTTACAGGAAAATACTCTGTAAAAGTCTGTGTATCTGCATCTTCACCATCAGATAATACAAATCTTGCTTCCTTAGTAGATTCTACAACGCCGAACTTAATACTCTTTTCCTCTGTAGGTATTCTCTGTCCAGCTTTCAGCAAAGGATAGAACCGATTATTGGACTGAATAATGCCAATCGGCTTATTCAATGTATAACATCCCGGTCTGTATGCTATCTCCGCTGCACCTGCAGCAATATCCCACATTGCCGTCCTTGGGAAAACGAGCTTATCTCGTTCAAAATACTCCAAAAGTTTTGCCTGTAATGGTCTAAGCCTGCTAGATCCACCTTCACAAATGATACAGTCGATTGATTCACGATTCATTCCGGCATCTGAAAGAGCTGTAAGCAAGCAATCTATTGCCTGTTCAACTTCATTTTCTATGAGAAGCGAAAAGAAATCATAATCTATTTTCTCAAGTGCTCTACCATATTTATCAAGCTTTGCTATTGACACCGTTGCCACATCTTCATCTGAAAGATTGCATTTAGCCGTTTCACACAGATCCAGCAGATTAAGCTGAAACTCTGGCGATAGATCATCAAAACTGAAATCCTGATTTGTTTTTCTTGCCACTTTCAAACATATTTTCTCAGCTAGTTTCTTATCAATATCATTTCCAGCAAGAGCCATTCCAACAGAAGACAACTCACTGATTGTATTATTCTCTATTCTGAGCACCACAACATCAAGAGTACCGCCGCCCCAGTCAAACACTGCTACATTCTTATACTTCTTCATATATTCTATGCGGCTGCAATATGCAGACGTGGGTTCACTGATAAACATCCTTACCTTTATTCCAGCTTTCTTGGCCGCTTTTCGAATATTGTTCTTTTTTGTTGATGAAAAGCCGACAGGAACTGCAACAACTGCAGACTTCATCTTCATACTTCCATTTGTCTTTTCCTCGACATTCGCTTTCAAAGCCTTGAACAGCTCTGCTGCTATATCTATTTGAGTCCACTTCTTACCAGCAATTTCCCATTCTCTGTCTTCATCTATAACTGTTTTTATCGAAGCGAATACATGATATTCATCCGAATCTGTTATTGACTTCTTGGCAGCAAGTCCTGTCTTAACTTCGCCTGTATTTTTATTTATTGCAACAAAAGAAGGGAGCGGATGCCGTTCATTTTCCCCGATTTTCTGAGCTTCCCCTACTCGTTCTCCTTTAATTGTTGAAATAGCTACTACTGCGCTGTTAGTCGTTCCAAAATCTATTCCAAAAAAACTTTCCATTGTGTTACTGCACCTTTATTCCTTTTCTATCTAAGATTTTGAAAATGTTTTTAATCTTTTCGCGGTAGATTTCACCAAGCTGTAATTCCATCTCATCATTCTCAGACGCAACAAAATCCTTGTACTCTGCTTTCAGGTCATCTGCGATATCATTAAGCAATGCACTTTCGTCATTCTTCTTCAATGCACCAAATGCATCGTTCAAAGCCTTTCTATCGCTAGCTTCTTTCTCTGCTTCATTGATCTTCTTCTGACTCTCGTCCACATCATTATGAAGATCTTTTATTGTCTGCTCAAGCTGAACTTTCTCTTTGTTTAGCACCTGGATCTGCTCTTCAAGACGCTTTATTTCTTTCTTTAGTCCATCGTTTTTATATACGAAGTCACGAAGCTTATCTTCAACTTCCTGATAGTGTTCTGACAATGCCACAATATCAGCAATTCTGCTCCTAGGAATCTGCGCCTCAAGTTTCTTTTTTTCTATTGCTTCCTTCGCATACCTGCTACCATCATTAAGCCATTTCTTCATGCCAAAAGATGCCTCAACACCATCTGCCTCTGCAACATCTGATAAGGCATCACATAATAATGCAATGTTTTCGTCCTGTGCTTTAATACCTTTCCATTCAGGGAACTCAAACTTGTTATCAAATTCTTTAATAAAATAATCCTCAAATACAGGTTCATATACTGACTTTGACATTGCATTTTTGCCCGTAAACGCCATGTTAGAAATTAGATCTATGATACTTCCACGAATAGACGCCAGATTCCCCTCACCTATAACAGACAAATACAGCAATCCAGAAAGCATACGAAGAGCATTTGCACTTCCGCCCTCCTTAATTGTCTTATTATTCTTGATAACCTTCATTACTTCCTGCAATGCTTTTTCAGTCAGCTCAGAAAGATAGTCGTAGAAATTACTTCCACGATCCACTACCATAGCCTTTATAATCACATCTATGATTTCGTCAGTGACTTTTTTCTCCTTCAGATAATCAGTTACTGCCTCATTCATCTTGGCCTTCGCATTCATATCTGTCTTGTTTTTAATACAGTTCTCAACCTTTTCTTCAATTTGTTTAATGTCCATAAATCACCTCAAAAATCACAATAATTCCTTAAGTTTCATTGCCTCTTCTTCAGTAAGCGTTATACCTTTTCCCATTTTTTCATGATTTGGGGCCCAATCCCTAAGATCATACTTTGGTGCCGCATCATTCCAAGATACTCTATTAAGTTCCTTTCTCCAGCCTCTTGCATTTTCTGACAAAACACCTATTTCCTCAATAATTTCAAACTTTACTTCAGCCATTTTCACCTCGTTCATATTAACCCATACTAATCCACATAAAGCGAAAGGGAAGCACTGCTCCCCTTCATTGCAATTATATCATCTTTCAGACGTTATCGATATATAATACATGTTTAATTCATATAAACAGACTGGTTCTTGTCCAATACTCCATCCTATATTTGCAGATTTTTCGCAACCCCCAATAATTCAATAATATTTGAAGTGACTTTTTCTTTGTCAGTATCTGCTCCCCAGCTTATGCGTATAGCTGACGAAATAACGTCTTGTCTAACCCCCATCGCGTCCAAAACATAGCTAGGCTTATAATCATTTGAAGTGCAGGCCGATCCATTAGATATACCACAAAATTGCTTTGCTGAAAGCATTAACGCTTCCGATTCAACGCCAAGAAAACTAACGTTTATCGTATTAGGCATGCAATAGTCCTGATTTCCGTTATACACATACTTTAAACCCGATTGTTCTATAAGATCCTGAACCTCTTTTTTTATCTCGAAACAGTGCTCATAGTTTTTCTTATATTCGTCATTTGCAATTTCGCACGCTTTTCCGAGTCCCGCAACTAATGCTACCGGAATTGTTCCAGGTCTGATTCCATGTTCCTGCTGTCCGCCATATGTGATTGCCTTTACCGGAGGCAGTTTATAACGCTTTTTTCTTAAAACCAATGCTCCTACCCCTTGTGGACCATTAAACTTATGCGCACTCAAAGAAAGCATTGTATATTTCGTGTTTCTTAGCTCCTCGACAAGCTTTCCACAACTCTGAGTAGCATCGACATGAAAGAACACCCCCTTATTGGCTAGAACCTCTCCGATTTCTTCAATTGGTTGTATTACTCCAGTCTCATTATTTGCATGCATAACACTTACCAATAAAGTATCATCTCTGACAAGGCTTAATACCTGTTCTGGATTGATCCTGCCGTCATGACCTGGCGCAATAATATCTATAGTGAACCCATCATTCTTAAGACTTTTTACAGTTTCTAGCACAGCCTTATGCTCAATACCAGTGGTAATTACATGCTTTTTCCCCACTTTATTGGCATACTCTACAAGACCTCTTATCGCAATATTACTGCTTTCTGTGGATCCACTGGTAAAAAACACTTCTGTTGTATCTACGCCCAAAAGATTTGCCACGTCTTTTCTGGCAAGTTCGACAATCTTCCTAGCACCATCACCATAATCATGGGTCCTGCTGTCTGCATTTCCATAATTATTTGTGTAAACATCCACCATATAATCTAATACTCTCTTATCTATAGGAGTTGTCGCATTGTAATCAAGATAAATTCCCATAATCAATCCTCTATTGATAACTTAAGTAGATCATCTAGACTCTTAATAAAATTAGTTCCGCAAAGATATGCTATTCCCCTTTCAAGATGAAGCTTAAAATACTTGGACAAAGTATCTTCATCAGTGGGAAGATCCATTTTTTTACACCAGGCAATAATAAGTGCATCATAAATATCACTATATTCTCCACCGAAAGTATACCATGACATTTCCACGTTACTGTCTGCAACAATCGGCACATCAGTTGGGATTGTGTTTTCAGCCAAAGAAAAACACAATGCCCATCTACAAAGAATATTCCAGTTTTTTATTCCTGTCTTTCCCTTTAGTCTTCCAAGCTTATCTTTCGATGCATTAGAAAGCCTTATTTGTTTCACAATCATCTCTTTATTCCCATCCAAAATATGTTTTTGTTAACGATGTCGTCTTTTCATCATCGTCATACTCTAACGTAAATCTATCTCCAACACTCGGCTGCATAAGTTCATAGTATCTCTCATCTATTTCTGAGTCTGTTGACAATATTATTGTTTGTTCACTAGCATTAGGGAAATAGGTAGTTATAAGTGCCTCTCTATGTGCCGAGTCTAATCGTGACAAAGGTGTGTCAATAATAACTGGCAGTTTTTTCTTTGAACAGATCGCCAATGCCCATAGCAGAGCAATTACCATCAGCTGCTTTTCCCCAGCTGATAAGCGTTCCTTAGTAACAACACCCCCATCTTTATTTAAATATGTTAAATCCAATGTTTCCGGATTCATTTCAATGTTAGAAACAAGGTTTTTCTTATTTGCAAGTTTTTTGTAGCATGTTGTCATTGTCTCAGCTAAAACACTCGTTTTTCTTGCTTGCAACCTAATTCTGTACTGCTCAATAATATCATGAGCCATATGAGCGTATTTGACTACACGTTCATCTGAGTCAACCGCCTCAAGTGTAGACAGAACAGTCTCTGCCATCCGACTAAACTCAGACGTCAACATCATAAGATTATTACTTAAACTTGCTCGTTTCTTATGGTAATCCTCTATCTCTATTTCACAATTAGCCAATTCTTTCTCTGATGTTTTAATTGTTTTGAATAATTCACTTAATTCTTTCTCATTAATATCCACTGAAAGATAGCCATCAATTTCGTCTATCTTCTTTTGATTTTTGCTTTCTTCATTAAGAAGCTTTTTGACTTGTTCTTTCGCTGATGAGAGCCCATTATCGCACAACATTCCAACCTTATACAAAGTTGCGTCAGATAAATTGTAAGTATTCTCCCCCTTGGCGTCTCCTACCATGCTTTGCATAAATGAAATAAATTTGTCTGTTGTAGTGCTCTTTTTATCGTATTTTGCATATGCATCATTAATCTTATTCATTGCCAAGATCGAAATCATCCTATCATGCTCAACATTTCCTTCTTTCCTAATATCCTGGAGCAATGGCATAACCAGGGCCAGTGGGAGCTCTCCTGCAGCAATTTCATACCTATCTTCCTGATTGCTTGCTAAAGCTGACAGCTTATTTGCCCTTTCCTGCATTAAATCATGCTTCTGTTCAACTATATCGCCGCCCTTTACTTGGTATTCAGAATTAAGATTCTCCAATTCATTAACTAATCGATTCTTCTGTTTTTCCAAGTTTGCTATTTCATCATCAAGCATTCTAAGTTCTTCACTCGAAGCTTCTTTCTCATTTCTTAACTCTTCAAGTCTACTCAAGTCCTGATTAGAAGAAATCTTTTTCCCTATCCTAGTGATAATTTTGCTAATATCGGTATCAAGAATATCAAGTACTGATATCCCTAGCATAGCTTTTATTGATTCTTTCATTTGAAAGCTTGTATCTTCAACTGCAAGTTCTGCTATTTTCTCTCCATCAAAAAAGAAAAAATTAGATAATGCACTAGGCAGAATGCTCTCTACAAACATTGGCCAATTCTCAGTCAAAAAAGCACTGTCTTCCCCATTCTTTCTAACCCATATTCTTTCATGAACCCTTTGTCCATTTGCATCCCACTCACGATGTACCTGATACACTTCTTCGTCAGAACTATCCATTGAAAAAACAATCTCAACGTATGATTCAAGGGATCCATCTTTCTTATTCACATATGACTTCAAATACTGCCCATAAGTCTGATATTTGCTCTCTGTATACGCAAAAGAATTCGATCCATAAAGGCTTAATAACACAGCTTCTAGAATAGTCGTCTTGCCTCGGCCATTCATTCCGCCTATAAGAACTACAGGCTTATTTCCGGTAAACTCCATTACGTTCGTTTCAGCATAAACACCAAAGTTATGCATTGTTAACTTCTTTATGATCATTACTCGTCTTCCTCGTCCTCTTCCGTCTCATATGGTTCGTCATATGAGTCGTCTAACGCTATAGCGTTATACTTTCCTCCAAGGTCTCTCTTTCTTTCCGTTTGTCCCAGGTAAAACTGTCTGGCATCCTCTTCATTTTTGTAGTATGTCTTTTTTATTACCCCTTCCAGTGCATCTGCAATGCCTTTTCTTTGGTTCAGTCCACTAGATTTATTCTCTATATCCACAAGGCTGTACGCCATCTCAAAAGCTAATTCCTCATCAGGATATAGCTCTTCTACTACTTCTTTTAGGATCTCCCACTCCTCATTCTTAAAAGCAGGTGTCCCAATCCATTCAGGATCGTCAAATTCTACCCCTGTTACTTCTTTATATATTCTTGGAAGCGAATCATCAAATTCATGCTTTTCATTAACCCAGATACGGCGAATATTCCTTAGTTCCGGCATCGTTATGAGCCTGAGATCGGAAAACTCTTCTGGCCCGTTTTCATTAATATCTTTCTGTACCTCTAATAGCTCGCGAAGCCATTTTTCTCTATACTCTTTCGTATATGGTCCATGGTAAAGCTGTTTATAACTCCCCTGAAGATAACCCGCCATCTTTCTAAAGCTTCTTCGCTCACGATCGTGCTCCTCATCTCCAAATCTGTTCCTAAACTCTAACAATGATGACATCCACTCTTTTTCTGAATCATTTGCAATCATGGCCTCCATGGATTTATCTTTTTCAACCATTGTGCATACCCAGCAACCGAATCTACTTCTGCCACAACTTGGCAATCCCTTTTCGACCATTAAAGGACATTCACCATCAGCAGTTGCACCTCTATAAAGTGTCAACAATTCCTTGTTCGAGTACCCCCAAGGATTAGGATATTGCATCAGGAACACCCAAACATCATTATCATTCCAATCTTCTAACGGTGAAAACACAAGTTCATTCGCCATAGATTGATTTGGACTTAACAGCTCTCTAACACGCTTCTTTTCATAATAAGCCATTGTTTTGGCGCGTCTTGCACTTTCTGCTTTTCTAGTGCCAATTACCATTATTATCTCGCCATGCTCTGCTATCTTTTCTTTTACAAAAGTATTCACCGGCTGGATTTTTAAACGATCAGTACACCAACGAAGCTTTTTCCTCGGAAATGGATATCCTCTACCAATAAAATTTACCCAAAAGGTATTATCCTCGGCTGGTGTCAGCTGATGTGTTTCAAAAGGGAGCCCTTGATCTTCAGCTGCTTCATCCATACATTCCAGCGATTTCTTAACCCACTTTGACACTACTGGTGATTCAACTAAAGTATCAGTATTTATGATATGGACCTTCTTCTTAAGCATATACTTTGGAAGACTCTTCAATGCCAGCCACACCAACTGCACCGTAGCTGTGCTGTCTTTTCCACCTGAGTAGCCAATGACCCATGGAATATCATCGCAAAGATACAAGCTTCTCACTGTATCCATCAATCCTTCTATAGATTCTTTTGTTATCGTAACTTCTCTTTTTACTTCACAACTGTTTGTGTCGCCCATAATAATCTCCAATTATACCGTCAGTTCTCGCTCTGCCATTATCTCGTCATCTGAAAGTGGCAGTTCTAATCTTTTTTTAATATTATTAGCTGCAAGCAATATCGCCTTCTCACTTGTAATCATGCGGCCATTGGGCTTTATTACTCTTTGTACCCATTCAGGTGCAGTCCGTTTCCAATCTATTGTTTCAAGTTTAGAAAGTATTATTTCTAAATCATACTCGTCCTGGTGTTCAATAATATACCCACCTACTCTTCCTAACGCTTGAATAATAACTGCTTGTGTGGCAATATACTTTTCTCTCAATTCCATTTTTGTAATTTCACGTCGTTTTAAATCACACCATGGAATCATATGATCAGATACAGATTTCCAATATTTCATACAAAATAATTCAAATTCTCCATCACAAAGACGTCTCTTTAGGATTCTTCTATTCGCGTTGTACATATTATTTAACGTAAACAATGACGAGGAATACTTTCCCAAAATATCTTTTTCCTTGTCCACATATTCATCCAAAAATGGAATCTCTTTGACAATTTTTCTGGTAACTACCGCCAAATCATCTCTTGAGTCATACAACTCAGCGATTGAGTTAGACGTCTTAACAGCATGCTTGTTCAGATCTGTAAACATCTGCTGGCTTCTCTCCAAGCCAGCATCCTCAAAAAAGACCACAGAAATCGTCTCTTCCATCAATGAAGGGTCTTCATTGATGGCCTCAAGAATTGCAGCCTTCCTATGCTGTCCATCATTTATTAGAAAACGCGCATCTAAAGCAACTTCAAGAGTTCCTACATCTTCTTGCTCCGAAGGAACAAACCTAAATTCCCCATCGATGCTTGCCGCTAGAGCCGAAAACACATATGAATCCCTGTTTTCTAATATATAGTTTGCAATTTCAGGAATACGCGATTCATTAAGCTTTCTTTGTGCTCTATGTTCCGGCATAATATACTCATCTTCTCCAGGAAACAGATTGGCTATCATTTTTAGCGGAACCATTCCGATATAGTATTCTTTTTTCGCTTGAATACCCTTTACTACTGGAAACCTATAACAATAATTCATAATTCATCTCCACAAAAATACACCTACTTAAGTAGTATACTTAAGTAGGTGCGTCGTGTCAATTACGATTCCCTTACATATAGTCAATCAGCTCCTCTGAATCCGTTATTTCTTTCATCTTTTTTAATTCAGGAGTTTTTCCGTTGTAGGAATCATTCATAAATTCCATAATGCTTTCCATTGTTTCACTATCATTATTTGTCACACATTTGCTTAGCTTCTCGGCACCATAATTTGCAAAGCCTTTCAAGAACGCGATCTTGTCGAACGTTAATGCTTCTTCAGATACCCCTTTCCTAATTAAATCAATATCTTCACCTTCTAATTCTTCTTCTGGAATCTCATCAGAAAAAGCCAAAAATAATCTATCTTTTTCGCTCAAGTCAACTGTATTAGACGTTAATATAGCCGACTGAAAAAAGAATTGCATTTCCGATGCATCTCTGTTAAACATCGTCCTTGGAATGTTAACACCTTCATCTGAATCATCGCGTTTATCTTCAGTAATACTGCTATCATATAGTATGCCTATAGATAAGCACACCTTAAATAACCCCCATTGTGTATCAAAAAATTTCTTTACAAGGCCTTGATTAACCTTTGCCCAAGCATCGCTTCTAAATACCAAATCTGATTTTAATTCCATAAGAATCCCTCCTCTATAGAGGCGTTATTTTTTTCATCGTTACTAACAATCGTCCATACTTTCCCCATTCTTTCATCTTCTATAAATCCCTGCAACGGATCTTTAGAAAAAATAATCACCTGAGGCGCATATTTAGGTATAACCGTAGCAACATTTCTCTTTTGTTCTTCATCTAGTTTTGAAAAAGGGCCATCTAGAATAAGTGGATATTCCTTTCCAGCAAGCTTTTCATGGCTTTTTAAGACTTTTAGGATTCCACCAATATATGCAAAAGTGATAACAGCAAACTGGCCTTCAGACTTTGATTCATCGCCAAAGCTATCTTTAACTTGAAGCTGAAAATCTTCACTCAGTGACACTTCGCGTTTGCTTGTAAGCATCAAGTCAACCAATCCCTGGATTTCACTTTGCAACATGTTGCTATACTCTTTGGTTTCCTCATTAAGTAATACCTTTATTGCTTCTCTTGCCGCAGTCAAAAGCTCTATTCTTTTCTGAATAATCTCAACTTTATTGTCGACCTTTTCTATGTTGTTAAGAGCTCTTTCCCTTGTCGCTTTTTTTGTTCTAAATTCGCCTTTTTGCTCATCATTCTCTCTGACTAAACTCTGTAATTCACCAATTTCCTTCTCTTTACTGCGCCGTTCTTCAATCAGTTCATCTATTGAAGCAGCACCTCCCATATTATTGTCAATATCATCTATTGACTCCTGGGTTGTCTTGATCTTGTTCTTTTTTTCTAAAATCTCCCTTATATACTTCAATAAGATATCCGGATCATATTTTTTTGAAAACCTTGCAGCGTTTCTACAAAACTTATCATAAGTAGATTTATAGGAAGCAGGAGGGAAGTAGCTTTTCCACTCTTCTAGATGCTTCCTAGCATTGCTATCAATCTTTGTTCCGCATAAACATGTATCGCTATCAGCAATAAGATTTAATAACAATTCTTTTGTCAGCCCGGGAATAATCTTTTTTTCTTCATCCTGCACTTGTAAATATAACCTTTGCTCTGCGTCCTGAACTACATTTGTTATTAGAAGATATGAATAATTATCTTCAATCTCCTTACCAAACCGTTTTATTATTCCAGCAATTTCATCCTTATAATCACTTATATTATCTTTATATGCTTTCCTGAGCTTCTCTAGTTCTTTTCTGGATTTCTTCCTTCCTATCAACTCCGAAATCTCTACTATGCGCTTTTGGTACTCTAAAATCCTATTTTTATATTCCTCATTTTCGTCTTCGATTATTTCAATCTTGCTATTTAGTATTCTAATCTCCTTAATATACTCTTTTGCATTTGCTGCTTTAGCAACTTTACTCATCTCTTCCAAACGGTCTGATTCAAGCTGTCCTAATGCAGTTTGAGGCTTTCCCGTTGCTCCAATATCCTTATATGCATTTTCATACAACTCCAAATCAAATATTGAATGAAGCGCTTTTTTGAGTGTTTTTGCAGAATCCGTTCCACGTATCTTTAAATCTGCAATCATTGTCTCTCCATCAAAAAAGAAATACGGGGATAATCCTGTTGGAAGAACTTCCTCTATCAAAAGCTCAGGATCTTCCATTTCCTTCCAATCACCAAGAGGCCCCTTCATTTGAACATAAAAGCTGTCTCCATCATGTTTTTGTACAATATCTCCCCCTGGCCTTTTGTAGTATTCCCATTCTCTCCGAACTAGATACTGCTCGCCCTCATGCTCAAATTCTATTTCTCCCCAAACAAACATACTTCTTTCTGGAGTAAGATCTGACCCCCTTTTTAGATTGTATAGTTTACTCGGTGTTGTAGTTCTATTAAAGCTAACTCTTCCATATAAAATCCATTGAAAC